>PVMJ01000238.1_pt1 | contig 186312 bp, 156 predicted proteins | sample 1853361 | NCBI WGS metagenome assembly PVMJ01 (sample SAMN08533506, study PRJNA380276) | Synthetic metagenome, whole genome shotgun sequencing project. | isolation source: mock microbial community containing genomic DNA from 20 ATCC strains | collected 2017 | reverse complement strand
CAACGCCGTACTGGTTTTTGTTAATCCACTATATTTTGCCGTTTTGAGGCCGGGGTCGGAATAACCGTTTTTTGATGATTTTCCCTCCCCGGCTGTGTCATCAAAACCCCAATTGCCTTTCCAAACTCTCCACCAGATTGTCATCCAGTTTCAAAGCCTGCGACAGGCGGGCGAGGAAGACGGTTTCTTTCCGCGACAAATCGGCACAGACCAACCTTGCCGCCAGATAGGCCTCCGCCGCCAACGCCTCATCGTTGCCGACGGCGGCGGCGATGTCTTCGATGCTTGCGGGAAGGCGGTATTCGGCGGCGAGCCATGCGGCAGTTTCGGGGTCTGTGCCGCTTTCCTGTTCGATAGTCCGGCGTTCGGCTTCGTCTATCATGCCGTCTGAAGCGGCGGCGGCTATCATGGTGCGCAATACGGTACGGCTGTATGTTTCTTCAGTTTCTCCGGCAGGTTGGAAATCGCTTTGTGTTACGGTTGCCCGCCCTTTGTTTTGCTGCCACATCTGATAGCCCCGGTAGGCGAGGTAGCCCAAAGCGGCGGTCGAACCGATTTTGGTGATGGTTTTGCGGTTTTTACCGTTCAGCAGCATGGAGGCGACACCGGCAACCAGCGCGCCTCCGCCGAATGAATTGAGCGGGCTGTCGGAGAATGTGTTGCCTTTTTTTTGAACCGTGCTTAAGACTTGGTTGAGCAGTCGGGTAAAGTTCATGAATTTTTCCTTTCTGTTGCGGGAAGGGCGGTATGTTTACCCTATCCTTTTAAACGGCGGCAGGCCGGCCAATAATTGTTGGCCGTACCGCTGTGTTTTGATGCGGTTGTCGAGGATGGTTACGCGGCCGTAGTCTTGTTCGGTGCGGATGAGGCGGCCGACGGCCTGGATGAGTTTGATGCCGGCTTCGGGGACGGTGATTTCGATGAAGGGGTTGCCGCCGCGCTGTTCTATCCAGCGGTTTTGGGTTTTTTCGATGGGGTTGTCGGGCATGGCGAAGGGAAGTTTGGCGATGATGACTTGCACGCAGGCGGTGCCGGGCAGGTCGAGTCCTTCGGCAAAGCTGTCGAGTCCGAAGATGATGCTGGCTTTGCCTTCTTCTATGGCCCGGTGGTGTTTTTGCAGGAGGACGGCTTTGGGTAATTCGCCTTGTACGAGCAAGAGCGGCAGGTAGTCTCCGGGCAGGCGCAGGGCGACATCCTGCATTTGTTTGCGCGAGGAAAACAAGACGAGCGTGCCGATGGCTTCGGTGGGCGAAATAAGCTTGGGCAGCCATTCGATGACGGCGGCGGTGTGGGCTTCGGGGTCTTTGGGGCTGGCGTATATGGGGGGGATGTAGAGTTCGCCCTGTTTTTCAAAGTCAAAGGGGCTTTTGAGGGCGAGGGTGGTGGTTTCGGGCAGCCATTGCAGCCCGGTTTGGCGCAGCATCAGGTTGAAGTTGCCCAAGGATTGCAGGGTGGCGGAAGTCAATACCGCGCCTGCCGCACGCCGCCACAGGCTGTTGGCAAGGTGGGATGCGCTGCTGATGGGGCTGGCGTTGAAAATGTAGTCGTTTTTGTCGTCGGCGCGGCGGGTTATCCATTTCGCCAACGGTTCTTCACCCTCGAGGGGGACAGTGGAGAGCAAATCCCAAACCGCGCTGATTTGTTCGATACGGGCGATAAAAAGACCGAACTCGCTGGTCAGGCGGTCGAGGAGCGCGCCGTCCTGTTCTTTTTCGCGGCGTGCGGCAGAAAGCGCATCGTTCAGCCCGATAACGTGTTTGAGCAGGCTGCGCGCAGCAATGGCCGTATTGGAAACGGTGGTTTCGAGGCCTTCGGGGATTTTGCCGTCTTCCCACAGCCAAGTCGGTTCGCTGTTGGTTCGTCTGTCGTTTTCAGACACCCCCAGACTTAAAGACGGCTCTTCCGCCAAATGGAATTGCCATTCATGCAGGCTGTCGAGCAAGGATGCGGCGGCTTCGTCGGCTAGGTTGGCAAGTTCGGCTTTATCGGTCAGCGCGGCAATTTTGCCGGTCAGCTGCGGCAGTTTTTCCAGCGTCCAAACGGCAATATTCCATGAATGTTCGGCGGCAAAACGGCTGAGGGCTTTTTTGGGCAGGTGGTGCGCTTCGTCGATGCAATAGAAACTGTTTTCGGGCGCAGGCAGAATCACGCCGCCGCCCATACTGATGTCGGCAAGCAGAAGATCGTGGTTGGCAACGACGACATCGACGGTTTCCAAGACATCGCGTGCTAGGTAAAACGGACATTCCGGACGGTTGGGACAGGCGGTTTTCAGGCAGCCGTGGCGGTCGTTGGTCACTTTGAGCCAAATCGCGTCATCGATTTTTTCCGGCCAAGTGTCGCGGTCGCCGTTGAACCGTCGGGCGGAAAATTCGTCGGCGATGTCGCGCAGCAGCTTCAATTCTTCGGGCTTGGGTTTGCTGTCCCACAAGACGGCGGGGGCTTCAAAGCCGAGCAGGTTTTGCTGGGCATTGCTTTGCGTCAGTCGATAGAGTTTGTAGGGGCAGAGATAGCGGCCGCGCCCTTTGGCAAGTGCGAAGGTCAGTTCCAAACCGCTTTTTTCGACCAGAAACGGCAGGTCGCGGTCTACCAACTGCTCCTGCAAGGCAACCGTCGCGCTGCTCACAATCAGCCGCTTGCCGCGTGTTTGCGCCATGATGCCGCCGGCCAAAAGGTAGGCCAACGATTTGCCCACGCCGGTCGGCCCTTCGATCACGGCAATGCTCTCGCCTTCGCGCTTGGGCGGCTCGCCGCCTTCTTCGCGCGCCAACGTCCGCGAAAAAGCGTTGGCAACCGCCGCAATCATTTCCCGCTGCGAAGCACGCGGACGGAAACCGGGCAGGTTTTTGCCGATGTTTTGGTAATGGTCGCGGATGGCGTTTTTTTCTAAATCGGTGAGCATGGCGTTTTGTACGGCGGTAGAAGTGGGCTTATTTTAACATTGCACGGAAGCGGTACAATATCGTTGTCGGAATGGGGGGTGAGGTGAATCGTGCGGACGTGGTTGGTTTTTTGGTTGCAGCGTTTGAAATACCCGTTGTTGCTTTGGATTGCGGATATGTTGCTGTACCGGTTGTTGGGCGGCGCGGAAATCGAATGCGGCCGTTGCCCTGTGCCGCCGATGACGGATTGGCAGCATTTTTTGCCGGCGATGGGAACGGTGTCGGCTTGGGTGGCGGTGATTTGGGCATACCTGATGATTGAAAGTGAAAAAAACGGAAGATATTGAGTCATTCGGACGCAATGCCGTCTGAAACGGAAGTTCAGACGGCATTTGTTTTAGGTTGCCGTACCGCTTAGGGAATACCGGCGACAGGATGGGCGGGATAGCCGTGGGTATCGACCGAACAGGCAAACCGCCAAGGCGTGTGGACGGTGTCGGCGGACAGGTGGGCAAGCTCGGGAATGTGCCGTCTGACAAAGGTGCCGTCGGGGTCGGTTTTGTGTGCGGCGGCGGCAATGTCGGGGCAGGTGTGCCGTGAGGCGGCAAGCCGCCAGTTGCCTTGGTTGATTGCTGCATCGAAATCGGTCAGCTGTCGGGCAAACCATATCTCGCCTTCGCGGCGGGGGAGGTTTAAAACGTGGCAGAAAAAATCCGCGCTCAAGCGTCTCAGGGCGGGGTGGAGGCTGCCGGTTTTGTGCAAACAGCGCATCGCGGCATCGATAATCGGAATGCCGGTCCGGCCCTGCTGCCAAAGCGTCAGGCGCAGGGTGTGTTCAGGATTGCCGTCTGAAGGGTCGTCATCCGTGTGCTGCAAGGCAAGTTGAAGGAAAAAATCGCGGCGGATGATGTTGTCCGCCCACGCGTTCAGACGGCGTTCGAGGCTTTCCCGCGCGAGCAGGCGCGGCGAGATGCAGCCGGCACTCAAATACGCGCCCATCAGCGAAGTGTGTTTGCGCGAGGGGAAATCCTTTAAAACGGAGTAGGAATCCGCCTGTTCGAGAAACCGCCGCCACTGCCGCCAAGCCGCCGTTTCGCCGCTGTTTTGCGGCAGGAAGATGCCGTCTGAAAGCGCGGCAGGCTGCGGGGCGGAAAGGTTTTCGGGGAAGGGTTGGCGGTATGCCGCGAATAGGTCCGGACCGGCGGGGGGCTGCTTGGAAAAGCGGTCGAGCCATACTTCGCGGTAGCGGTCGAAATCGGCATATGCCGTGCCGCCGTCGGGTATCAGGTCGGTTTTGCCGAAAACGGCGCGGTCGTTGACGAAGGTTAACGCGATGCCGTGTTTGTCCAATTCGTGCCAAAGGGCGTTGTCGGCGAGTTTGTCGGCAAAAGTATGGGATTCGTCGGCGATGACGGTGCGGATATTGAGGCGGACGGCGAGCCGGACGAGCTCGGCAGGAGATGCCGCCGTGTAGAGCGGGATGCCGCGCCCTGCAAGCCCTTGGGCGAGTTCGGCGGCGGATTGGCGGTAGAACGCGGCGCGGCGAGGGTTGTCTGTTTCGGCATCGTCAATCCAAATGCCGATAATGGGCAAACCTTCGGCAACGGCGGCGCATAAGGCGGCGTTGTCGCGGATGCGGAGGTTTTGGCGGAACCAGACGAGCGTGTGTGCGGCGCACGTGTCCGCATAAAGGGGGCGGGCGGTTTCAGACGGCATTTCGGCAGCCTTTCCTGCTGGCGATTTTTTCGTTCAGAAAATCGATGAAGCTGCGGACTTTCGCGCTTAAGAATGCCCTGTCTGCATAAACGGCATTCAGCCGGTCGGTCGGGACGGCGTATCCGGGCAGCAGCCTCACCAGCGTGCCGCAGCGCAAATCGTGTTCCGCCGCCCAAAGCGGCTGATAACCGATGCACGCGCCCGCCTTAATCATTTCGCGCATCATCAGCGTGTTGTCGGTACGGATGACGGGGGTCAGTTCAAGCCGGTATTTTTTGCCGTCCGATTTGCGGGTGAGGTCGAGTTTCTGCTGGTTGGTGTAGGTCGGCAGGACGGCGGGCAGCCCCGCCACTTCTTCCGGCGTTTCCGGCACGCCGTTGCGCCTCAGGAAATCGGGCGAGGCGAGCAGGGCAAATTCGATTTCCGCCAGTGGGCGCGCAATCAGCGACGGGGACAGGGTTTGGGAAACGCGCAACGCCAAATCCACGCCTTCGGCAATCAAATCGACGTGGCGGTTGTCCAAAATCAGTTCTAATGCCACTTCGGGATAACGTTCGCGGTATTCCGCCAGCCAGTTGCATATCTGGCTGCCGGCAAACCACAGCGGCATCGTTACGCGCAGCAGCCCCTGCGGTTTTTCCGTCCCCCCGGCGGCTTTTTGCGCGGCATCGTCGAGCGTGTCGAGCGCGTAACTGCATTGCCGGTAGTATTCTTCCCCGGCTTCGGTCAGGCTGAGGTTGCGGCTGTTGCGGTGCAGGAGTTTGGCTTGGACGGTGTTTTCCAAGTGGCTGACGTGTTTGCTTGCCATTGCGGTGGAGATGCCGAGCGCGTCGGCGGCGCGGGTGAAGCCGCCGCTTTGGACGACTTGGCGGAAAACCTTGAGGCTGAACAGGGTGTCCATATTTTCTTGTGTGGAAAAGTTGTATCAATAAAAGCAGTATATATTTGAAAAGGGGAAACATCTATACTCTACCGCCTGAAATGAAGACAAATATCAAAGGAGCTTTTATGTCCGATTGCTGCAACCGTATCCAACCGGTTTTGCTTTCTGTTTTGCGTATCGTAACCGCCTACCTGTTTTTGTTGCACGGTACGTCGAAAATCTTCGCCTTCCCCATTGAAATGGGCAGCGGTTCGCCCGGCGGGCTGTTGCTGCTTGCCGGTATTTTAGAAATTGTCGGCGGCATTTTGCTGGTGTTGGGCCTGTTTGCGCGCCCTGCCGCGTTTGTTTTGTCCGGCCAGATGGCGGTTGCCTATTTTATGGCGCACGCTTCCGGAAATGCTTTGTTCCCGATTGCCAACGGCGGCGAGTCCGCAGTGCTGTTCTGCTTCGTATTCCTCTATATCGCGGCGGCGGGCGGCGGAGCATGGTCGCTGGACAGGCTGTTTTTCAAGCGTAAAGCCTGAATCGGACTGCCTAAAGTGTATTTTGTTGAATGTTTTTGAGGAAAAGAAATGACCCGTCAATCTCTGCAACAGGCTGCCGAAAGCCGCCGTTCCATTTATTCGTTAAATAAAAATCTGCCCGTCGGCAAAGATGAAGTTGTCCAAATCGTCGAACACGCCGTTTTGCACACACCTTCTTCGTTCAATTCCCAATCTGCCCGCGTGGTCGTGCTGTTTGGCGAAGAGCATGATAAGGTGTGGCAATTTGTCGAAGACGCGCTGCGTGCCGTCGTGCCTGCCGACAGTTTTGAACCGACCGCGCAAAAATTGAACCTGTTTAAGGCGGGTGCGGCAACCATTTTGTTTTATGAAGATCAAAATGTCGTCAAAGGTTTGCAGGAGCAGTTCCCTGCTTATGCCGCTAACTTCCCCGTTTGGGCGGATCAGGCAAACGCGATGGTGCAGTATGCCGTTTGGACGACACTTGCCGCGGTCGGCGTAGGTGCAAACCTGCAACATTACAATCCCTTGCCCGATGCGGCGATTGCCAAAGCGTGGAATATCCCCGAAAACTGGTTGTTGCGCGCACAAATGGTTATCGGCGGTATTGAAGGGGCGGCAGGTGAAAAGACCTTTGAACCCGTTGCAGAACGTTTGAAAGTGTTCGGCGCATAATTTCGCGGTCAAAAAAATGCCGTCTGAACCCTGTTCAGACGGCATTTTTCAGTATCAGGCGGCGAGTTTTCCGCATTCTGAGACCTTTGTTTACAAATATCATGTTCAATATAGTTAAAAGAAATTATTCTCATTTCCTCCGTGAGGCAATATAATTCGGTTGTTTTGTTAAATTGAGTATAAAAATGAAAATATCATTTCATTTAGCTTTATTACCCACGCTGATTATTGCTTCCTTCCCTGTTGCTGCCGCCGATACGCAGGACAATGGTGAACATTACACCGCCACTCTGCCCACCGTTTCCGTGGTCGGACAGTCCGACACCAGCGTACTCAAAGGCTACATCAACTACGACGAAGCCGCCGTTACCCGCAACGGACAGCTCATCAAAGAAACGCCGCAAACCATCGATACGCTCAATATCCAGAAAAACAAAAATTACGGTACGAACGATTTGAGTTCCATCCTCGAAGGCAATGCCGGCATCGACGCTGCCTACGATATGCGCGGTGAAAGCATTTTCCTGCGCGGTTTTCAAGCCGACGCATCCGATATTTACCGCGACGGCGTGCGCGAAAGCGGACAAGTGCGCCGCAGTACTGCCAACATCGAGCGCGTGGAAATCCTGAAAGGCCCGTCTTCCGTGCTTTACGGCCGCACCAACGGCGGCGGCGTCATCAACATGGTCAGCAAATACGCCAACTTCAAACAAAGCCGCAACATCGGAGCGGTTTACGGCTCATGGGCAAACCGCAGCCTGAATATGGACATTAACGAAGTGCTGAACAAAAACGTCGCCATCCGTCTCACCGGCGAAGTCGGGCGCGCCAATTCGTTCCGCAGCGGCATAGACAGCAAAAATGTCATGGTTTCGCCCAGCATTACCGTCAAACTCGACAACGGCTTGAAGTGGACGGGGCAATACACCTACGACAATGTGGAGCGCACGCCCGACCGCAGTCCGACCAAGTCCGTGTACGACCGCTTCGGACTGCCTTACCGCATGGGGTTCGCCCACCGGAACGATTTTGTCAAAGACAAGCTGCAAGTTTGGCGTTCCGACCTTGAATACGCCTTCAACGACAAATGGCGTGCCCAATGGCAGCTCGCCCACCGCACGGCGGCGCAGGATTTTGATCATTTCTATGCAGGCAGCGAAAATGGCAACTTAATCAAACGTAACTACGCCTGGCAGCAGACCGACAACAAAACCCTGTCGTCCAACTTAACGCTCAACGGCGACTACACCATCGGCCGTTTTGAAAACCACCTGACCGTAGGCATGGATTACAGCCGCGAACACCGCAACCCGACATTGGGTTTCAGCAGCGCCTTTTCCGCCTCCATCAACCCCTACGACCGCGCAAGCTGGCCGGCTTCGGGCAGATTGCAGCCTATTCTGACCCAAAACCGCCACAAAGCCGACTCCTACGGCATCTTTGTGCAAAACATCTTCTCCGCCACGCCCGATTTGAAATTCGTCCTCGGCGGCCGTTACGACAAATACACCTTTAATTCCGAAAACAAACTCACCGGCAGCAGCCGCCAATACAGCGGACACTCGTTCAGCCCCAACATCGGCGCAGTGTGGAACATCAATCCCGTCCACACACTTTACGCCTCGTATAACAAAGGCTTCGCGCCTTATGGCGGACGCGGCGGCTATTTGAGCATCGATACGTTGTCTTCCGCCGTGTTCAACGCCGACCCCGAGTACACCCGCCAATACGAAACCGGCGTGAAAAGCAGTTGGCTGGACGACCGCCTCAGCACTACGTTGTCTGCCTACCAAATCGAACGCTTCAATATCCGCTACCGCCCCGATCCAAAAAACAACCCTTATATTTATGCGGTTAGCGGCAAACACCGTTCGCGCGGCGTGGAATTGTCCGCCATCGGGCAAATCATCCCCAAAAAACTCTATCTGCGCGGTTCGTTGGGCGTGATGCAGGCGAAAGTCGTTGAAGACAAAGAAAATCCCGACCGAGTGGGCATCCATTTGAATAATACCAGCAACGTTACCGGCAACCTGTTTTTCCGTTATACCCCGACCGAAAACCTCTACGGCGAAATCGGCGTAACCGGTACAGGCAAACGCTACGGTTACAACTCAAGAAATAAAGAAGTGACTACGCTTCCAGGCTTTGCCCGAGTTGATGCCATGCTTGGCTGGAACCATAAAAATGTTAACGTTACCTTTGCCGCAGCCAATCTGCTCAATCAAAAATATTGGCGTTCGGACTCTATGCCGGGTAATCCGCGCGGCTATACTGCCCGGGTAAATTACCGTTTCTGATGAAATCAGGCAAAGGCTGAAATAAAACTAAACACATTTTTTCACTCAAATCGAACACGCCTTCAATAAAATGCCATAAAATCCGCACATTAATCTGACACACAAGAGATACCTATGAAACTGAAAACCTTAGCTTTGACTTCATTGACCCTGTTGGCATTGGCCGCTTGTAGCAAACAGGCTGAAACCAGTGTTCCGGCAGACAGCGCCCAAAGCAGCTCATCTGCTCCGGCAGCCCCTGCTGAGTTGAACGAAGGTGTGAACTACACTGTATTGTCTACGCCTATTCCGCAACAGCAGGCCGGTAAAATCGAAGTATTGGAATTTTTCGGCTACTTCTGCCCGCATTGCGCCCATCTTGAGCCGGTCTTGAGCGAGCACATCAAAACGTTTAAAGACGATACCTATATGCGCCGGGAGCATGTCGTGTGGGGTGATGAAATGAAACCTTTGGCACGTTTGGCGGCCGCAGTGGAAATGGCCGGTGAATCAGATAAAGCCAACAGCCATATTTTCGATGCGATGGTTAATCAAAAAATCAATCTGGCCGATACCGATACCCTGAAAAAATGGCTGTCCGAGCAAACAGCGTTTGACGGCAAAAAAGTATTGGCTGCATTTGAGGCTCCTGAAAGCCAAGCGCGTGCGGCTCAAATGGAAGAGTTGACCAATAAATTCCAAATCAGCGGCACACCGACTGTGATTGTCGGCGGCAAATACCAAGTTGAATTTAAAGACTGGCAGTCCGGTATGACCACGATTGACCAGTTGGTGGATAAAGTACGCGAAGAGCAGAAAAAGCCGCAATAAGTTGAGGATTGAATGAGTAAAGGCCATCTGAAAATAGGATTTCAGACGGCCTTTTGTATTTAGGCTTTATAGAAGAGATGATTGCTTAAAGCCTTATGGTTTTAAATCAGAATATATAGCGGATTAACAAAAACCAGTACGGCGTTGGCTCGCCTTAGCTCAAAGAGAACGATTCTCTAAGGTGCTGAAGCACCAAGTGAATCGGTTCCGTACTATCTGTACTGTCTGCGGCTCGCCGCCTTGTCCTGATTTTTGTTAATCCACTATAAATCAGAATATAAAACAAAAACGCCGTCTGAAATTTCAGACGGCGTTTTCTGTTAAATCGGCTTACAAACCCGGGAACATCCCTTTTATCCCCCTCATTCCTTTCGCCATACGCATCAGTTTGCCCAAGCCGTTGCCGCTGAACATCTTCATCATTTGTTGCATTTGTTCAAACTGTTTGAGCAATTTGTTCACTTCCTGCACGGTTGTGCCCGCACCCATTGCAATACGGCGTTTGCGGCTGGCTTTGAGCAGGGCAGGGTTGGCGCGTTCTTTAGGGGTCATCGAGTTGATGATGGCTTCTACTTTGCCCATCGCTTTTTCAGCCGTTCCTTCGGGGATTTGTTTCGAGATTTGACCCAGTTCGCCCGGCATTTTCGACATCAGGTTTTCCAAACCGCCCATATTGCGCATTTGCTGGATTTGTTCTTTAAAGTCGTTGAGGTCGAAGCCTTTGCCTTTGTGCAGCTTTTTCGCCATTTTAGCGGCGGCTTCTTCGTCTATACCTTTTTGAACGTCTTCAATCAGGGTCAATACGTCGCCCATACCCAAAATGCGGCCGGCAAGACGGTCGGGGTGGAAAGGTTCGAGGCCGTTGATTTTTTCGCCGACACCGATAAATTTAATCGGTTTGCCGGTTACGTGGCGTACGGACAATGCCGCACCGCCGCGCGAGTCGCCGTCCATCTTGGTCAATACGACTCCGGTCAGCGGCAGGGCTTCATTAAATGCCTGAGCAGTGTTCACCGCATCCTGACCCAGCATCGCATCGATGACGAACAAAGTTTCCACCGGGTTAACCGCCGCGTGAAGGGCTTTGATTTCGTTCATCATCTCTTCATCGATTGCCAAACGGCCGGCGGTATCGACCATCAATACATCGTAAAAATGTTTTTTGGCGTAATCGACGGCGGCAGTTGCAATTTCAACCGGTTTTTGGTTGGTATCGGACGGGAAAAAATCCACGCCGACCTGTTCGGCCAACAGACGCAGCTGTTCAATCGCGGCAGGACGGTAAACGTCGGCGGATACCACCAAAACCTTTTTCTTCTGATCGTTTTTCAACAGGCGGGCGAGTTTGCCGACGGTCGTCGTCTTGCCTGCGCCCTGCAAACCTGCCATCAACACGACGGCGGGCGGCGCAACCGACAAATCCAGCGTTTTGTTTTCCCTGCCCATCAGTTCGGTCAGGGCTTTGTTGACCACGCCGATAAATGCCTGATCCGGCGTCAGGCTGCCCGCTACTTCCTGACCGAGGGCCTTTTCTTTGACGTTGTTGATGAACTCTTTGACGACAGGCAGGGCGACATCCGCCTCAAGCAGGGCGAGGCGGACTTCGCGCAAGGCCTCTTTAATATTGTCTTCGGTCAGTTTGGCCTGCCCCCGGATGTTTTTGAAGACATTGCTGAAGCGGCCGGTTAAATTGTCTAACATACTGGTCCTTGGTCTGAATAAGAATAGCTTGCCCCATCAGGGGCATTCTTTGTTAAAATAAAATCAAAATAATTTGATGCGGCTTGTGTGCCGGACAGCATATCGGCAAATCCGTCAAGGCTTGACCGAAATGGGGATTTTACAATTCCAACGTTAAAAGTTCCAATATTTCATAAGCGGCCGCATACGGCGCAACAGTATAGATAGAGAAAGTCCACCATGCCGACAGTTTTCATCTTTTTGACGGCGGTTTACGCAGGATTGGGTGCATTTGCATGGCACTGCCAACAGCAGGGGTGCGGCCGGGATTACCCGTGGAAGACGGAATTGCCGGTTTTGGGTGCGGCATTGACCGTCCACGGCGCGGCACTGCTTATGCCGGTCATTCAAGACAAAATCATCATTATGGGCTTCGGGTATTCCGGCAGCCTGATTGTTTGGATGATGCTGTTTATTTATTTTGCCGGCAGCTTCTTTTATCCGCTGCGCGGAGTGCAGTTGCTGCTGTATCCTTGCGCCGCACTGATGCTGCTGTCAGGTTTGGTTTTTCCTGGAAAATTCTCGGGATATGAAATTACCGACCTTCCCTTTATGCTGCATATCGGAACTTCGCTGCTCGCATACGGGCTGTTCGGCATCGCAACATTATTGTCCGTTTTGACCCTGCTGCTGAATCGGAGCCTGCACCGCAGGAGCTTCTCCAAGCTCGCAGGATTCCTGCCGTCGCTGCTCAGTTTGGAAAAACTCATGTTCCAGGCCATGTGGGCAGGTTTCATCCTGCTGACCTATTCCGTCGTCAGTGGAACATTTTTTGCCGAAGCCGTATTCGGCAAACCCATGACCTTTACCCATAAAACCGTATTCGGCATATTGTCATGGCTGATTTACGGCGGACTGCTGCTCAAGCACAGCATGACCGCATGGCGCGGCAAAAAAGCCGCCGTGTGGACCATCATCGGATTTGTCAGCCTTATGATTGCCTATATGGGCAGCAAGTTCGTATTGGAAATCATTCTGAAAAGATAAGAAGAGCCAACAGATGCCGTCTGAGTCCCCGAGTTTCAGACAGCATATTCACAAAGGCGCACCAGCCGGAGGAGGGAGAGGAAAGGATTGTTGGAGGCGGCGCAGTATTTAGCAGAAATAAAAAACCTTATCCGACAGCGACATGACGAATTTCCCCAAAAAAATCCCGCTGAAAGCATTGACCGTTTTTCCCTGTGGGCGTATAGTTCGGTTCTTCGCTGCTGCAGAAGTGGCGGACGAACTGAAAAGTATAGCACAGAATGTTGGGGATATCGAGAGATATCTTGACAGGCGGAAGGAATACTTTATAATTCGCAACGCTCTTTAACAAAACAGATTACCGATAAGTGTGAGTGCCTTGAGTCTCACACTGTTTGAAAGACAGACAAGATAATGTTTTGAACATTGTCCTGTTGGTTTCTTTGAAGCAGACCAGAAGTTAAAAAGTTAGAGATTGAACATAAGAGTTTGATCCTGGCTCAGATTGAACGCTGGCGGCATGCTTTACACATGCAAGTCGGACGGCAGCACAGAGAAGCTTGCTTCTCGGGTGGCGAGTGGCGAACGGGTGAGTAACATATCGGAACGTACCGAGTAGTGGGGGATAACTGATCGAAAGATCAGCTAATACCGCATACGTCTTGAGAGAGAAAGCAGGGGACCTTCGGGCCTTGCGCTATTCGAGCGGCCGATATCTGATTAGCTAGTTGGTGGGGTAAAGGCCTACCAAGGCGACGATCAGTAGCGGGTCTGAGAGGATGATCCGCCACACTGGGACTGAGACACGGCCCAGACTCCTACGGGAGGCAGCAGTGGGGAATTTTGGACAATGGGCGCAAGCCTGATCCAGCCATGCCGCGTGTCTGAAGAAGGCCTTCGGGTTGTAAAGGACTTTTGTCAGGGAAGAAAAGGCTGTTGCTAATATCAGCGGCTGATGACGGTACCTGAAGAATAAGCACCGGCTAACTACGTGCCAGCAGCCGCGGTAATACGTAGGGTGCGAGCGTTAATCGGAATTACTGGGCGTAAAGCGGGCGCAGACGGTTACTTAAGCAGGATGTGAAATCCCCGGGCTCAACCCGGGAACTGCGTTCTGAACTGGGTGACTCGAGTGTGTCAGAGGGAGGTAGAATTCCACGTGTAGCAGTGAAATGCGTAGAGATGTGGAGGAATACCGATGGCGAAGGCAGCCTCCTGGGACAACACTGACGTTCATGCCCGAAAGCGTGGGTAGCAAACAGGATTAGATACCCTGGTAGTCCACGCCCTAAACGATGTCAATTAGCTGTTGGGCAACCTGATTGCTTGGTAGCGTAGCTAACGCGTGAAATTGACCGCCTGGGGAGTACGGTCGCAAGATTAAAACTCAAAGGAATTGACGGGGACCCGCACAAGCGGTGGATGATGTGGATTAATTCGATGCAACGCGAAGAACCTTACCTGGTCTTGACATGTACGGAATCCTCCGGAGACGGAGGAGTGCCTTCGGGAGCCGTAACACAGGTGCTGCATGGCTGTCGTCAGCTCGTGTCGTGAGATGTTGGGTTAAGTCCCGCAACGAGCGCAACCCTTGTCATTAGTTGCCATCATTCAGTTGGGCACTCTAATGAGACTGCCGGTGACAAGCCGGAGGAAGGTGGGGATGACGTCAAGTCCTCATGGCCCTTATGACCAGGGCTTCACACGTCATACAATGGTCGGTACAGAGGGTAGCCAAGCCGCGAGGCGGAGCCAATCTCACAAAACCGATCGTAGTCCGGATTGCACTCTGCAACTCGAGTGCATGAAGTCGGAATCGCTAGTAATCGCAGGTCAGCATACTGCGGTGAATACGTTCCCGGGTCTTGTACACACCGCCCGTCACACCATGGGAGTGGGGGATACCAGAAGTAGGTAGGATAACCACAAGGAGTCCGCTTACCACGGTATGCTTCATGACTGGGGTGAAGTCGTAACAAGGTAGCCGTAGGGGAACCTGCGGCTGGATCACCTCCTTTCTAGAGAAAGAAGAGGCTTTAGGCATTCACACTTATCGGTAAACTGAAAAAGATGCGGAAGAAGCTTGAGTGAAGGCAAGATTCGCTTAAGAAGAGAATCCGGGTTTGTAGCTCAGCTGGTTAGAGCACACGCTTGATAAGCGTGGGGTCGGAGGTTCAAGTCCTCCCAGACCCACCAAGAACGGGGGCATAGCTCAGTTGGTAGAGCACCTGCTTTGCAAGCAGGGGGTCATCGGTTCGATCCCGTTTGCCTCCACCAATACTGTACAAATCAAAACGGAAGAATGGAACAGAATCCATTCAGGGCGACGTCACACTTGACCAAGAACAAAATGCTGATATAATAATCAGCTCGTTTTGATTTGCACAGTAGATAGCAATATCGAACGCATCGATCTTTAACAAATTGGAAAGCCGAAATCAACAAACAAAGACAAAGCGTTTGTTTTGATTTTTTATTCTTTGCAAAGGATAAAAATCTCTCGCAAGAGAAAAGAAAACAAACACAGTATTTGGGTGATGATTGTATCGACTTAATCCTGAAACACAAAAGGCAGGATTAAGACACAACAAAGCAGTAAGCTTTATCAAAGTAGGAAATTCAAGTCTGATGTTCTAGTCAACGGAATGTTAGGCAAAGTCAAAGAAGTTCTTGAAATGATAGAGTCAAGTGAATAAGTGCATCAGGTGGATGCCTTGGCGATGATAGGCGACGAAGGACGTGTAAGCCTGCGAAAAGCGCGGGGGAGCTGGCAATAAAGCAATGATCCCGCGATGTCCGAATGGGGAAACCCACTGCATTCTGTGCAGTATCCTAAGTTGAATACATAGACTTAGAGAAGCGAACCCGGAGAACTGAACCATCTAAGTACCCGGAGGAAAAGAAATCAACCGAGATTCCGCAAGTAGTGGCGAGCGAACGCGGAGGAGCCTGTACGTAATAACTGTCGAGATAGAAGAACAAGCTGGGAAGCTTGACCATAGTGGGTGACAGTCCCGTATTCGAAATCTCAACAGCGGTACTAAGCGTACGAAAAGTAGGGCGGGGCACGTGAAATCCTGTCTGAATATGGGGGGACCATCCTCCAAGGCTAAATACTCATCATCGACCGATAGTGAACCAGTACCGTGAGGGAAAGGCGAAAAGAACCCCGGGAGGGGAGTGAAACAGAACCTGAAACCTGATGCATACAAACAGTGGGAGCGCCCTAGTGGTGTGACTGCGTACCTTTTGTATAATGGGTCAACGACTTACATTCAGTAGCGAGCTTAACCGAATAGGGGAGGCGTAGGGAAACCGAGTCTTAATAGGGCGATGAGTTGCTGGGTGTAGACCCGAAACCGAGTGATCTATCCATGGCCAGGTTGAAGGTGCCGTAACAGGTACTGGAGGACCGAACCCACGCATGTTGCAAAATGCGGGGATGAGCTGTGGATAGGGGTGAAAGGCTAAACAAACTCGGAGATAGCTGGTTCTCCCCGAAAACTATTTAGGTAGTGCCTCGAGCAAGACACTGATGGGGGTAAAGCACTGTTATGGCTAGGGGGTTATTGCAACTTACCAACCCATGGCAAACTAAGAATACCATCAAGTGGTTCCTCGGGAGACAGACAGCGGGTGCTAACGTCCGTTGTCAAGAGGGAAACAACCCAGACCGCCAGCTAAGGTCCCAAATGATAGATTAAGTGGTAAACGAAGTGGGAAGGCCCAGACAGCCAGGATGTTGGCTTAGAAGCAGCCATCATTTAAAGAAAGCGTAATAGCTCACTGGTCGAGTCGTCCTGCGCGGAAGATGTAACGGGGCTCAAATCTATAACCGAAGCTGCGGATGCCGGTTTACCGGCATGGTAGGGGAGCGTTCTGTAGGCTGATGAAGGTGCATTGTAAAGTGTGCTGGAGGTATCAGAAGTGCGAATGTTGACATGAGTAGCGATAAAGCGGGTGAAAAGCCCGCTCGCCGAAAGCCCAAGGTTTCCTGCGCAACGTTCATCGGCGTAGGGTGAGTCGGCCCCTAAGGCGAGGCAGAAATGCGTAGTCGATGGGAAACAGGTTAATATTCCTGTACTTGATTCAAATGCGATGTGGGGACGGAGAAGGTTAGGTTGGCAAGCTGTTGGAATAGCTTGTTTAAGCCGGTAGGTGGAAGACTTAGGCAAATCCGGGTCTTCTTAACACCGAGAAGTGACGACGAGTGTCTACGGACACGAAGCAACCGATACCACGCTTCCAGGAAAAGCCACTAAGCTTCAGTTTGAATCGAACCGTACCGCAAACCGACACAGGTGGGCAGGATGAGAATTCTAAGGCGCTTGAGAGAACTCAGGAGAAGGAACTCGGCAAATTGATACCGTAACTTCGGGAGAAGGTATGCCCTCTAAGGTTAAGGACTTGCTCCGTAAGCCCCGGAGGGTCGCAGAGAATAGGTGGCTGCGACTGTTTATTAAAAACACAGCACTCTGCTAACACGAAAGTGGACGTATAGGGTGTGACGCCTGCCCGGTGCTGGAAGGTTAATTGAAGATGTGAGAGCATCGGATCGAAGCCCCAGTAAACGGCGGCCGTAACTATAACGGTCCTAAGGTAGCGAAATTCCTTGTCGGGTAAGTTCCGACCCGCACGAATGGCGTAACGATGGCCACACTGTCTCCTCCTGAGACTCAGCGAAGTTGAAGTGGTTGTGAAGATGCAATCTACCCGCTGCTAGACGGAAAGACCCCGTGAACCTTTACTGTAGCTTTGCATTGGACTTTGAAGTCACTTGTGTAGGATAGGTGGGAGGCTTAGAAGCAGAGACGCCAGTCTCTGTGGAGCCGTCCTTGAAATACCACCCTGGTGTCTTTGAGGTTCTAACCCAGACCCGTCATCCGGGTCGGGGACCGTGCATGGTAGGCAGTTTGACTGGGGCGGTCTCCTCCCAAAGCGTAACGGAGGAGTTCGAAGGTTACCTAGGTCCGGTCGGAAATCGGACTGATAGTGCAATGGCAAAAGGTAGCTTAACTGCGAGACCGACAAGTCGAGCAGGTGCGAAAGCAGGACATAGTGATCCGGTGGTTCTGTATGGAAGGGCCATCGCTCAACGGATAAAAGGTACTCCGGGGATAACAGGCTGATTCCGCCCAAGAGTTCATATCGACGGCGGAGTTTGGCACCTCGATGTCGGCTCATCACATCCTGGGGCTGTAGTCGGTCCCAAGGGTATGGCTGTTCGCCATTTAAAGTGGTACGTGAGCTGGGTTTAAAACGTCGTGAGACAGTTTGGTCCCTATCTGCAGTGGGCGTTGGAAGTTTGACGGGGGCTGCTCCTAGTACGAGAGGACCGGAGTGGACGAACCTCTGGTGTACCGGTTGTAACGCCAGTTGCATAGCCGGGTAGCTAAGTTCGGAAGAGATAAGCGCTGAAAGCATCTAAGCGCGAAACTCGCCTGAAGATGAGACTTCCCTTGCGGTTTAACCGCACTAAAGAGTCGTTCGAGACCAGGACGTTGATAGGTGGGGTGTGGAAGCGCGGTAACGCGTGAAGCTAACCCATACTAATTGCTCGTGAGGCTTGACTCTATCATTTGAAGAACTTCAAGAGATAAAAGCTTACTGACTGATTCAGTCATTACCGAATATATTGATTAAGGCTTTACCGATTTGTAACAGTTTAAGTTTGGCGGCCATAGCGAGTTGGTCCCACGCCTTCCCATCCCGAACAGGACCGTGAAACGACTCAGCGCCGATGATAGTGTGGTTCTTCCATGCGAAAGTAGGTCACTGCCAAACACCCATTCAGAAAACCCCCGATTATTCGGGGGTTTTTGCTTTGCCCGGAAAAAATGTTTGCTTTGCCCGGAAAAAATGTCGGTGATGGCGGGACGGCATCCGTACGGTGTCCGGTCGGGTTTGCGGAGGAACGGCTTGAAACTTTGGGATATTCATTTTAGAATGACTCGTTTTATCGTCGCAAGATGCGGTTTATTGTTTGCAACCCTTAAAGGAAAAACCATGAAGAAAATGTTCGTGCTGTTCTGTATGCTGTTCTCCTGCGCCTTCTCCCTTGCGGCGGTAAACATCAATGCGGCTTCGCAGCAGGAGTTGGAGGCGCTGCCGGGCATAGGCCCGGCGAAGGCGAAGGCCATTGCGGAATACCGTGCGCAAAACGGTGCGTTCAAGTCTGTAGACGATTTGACCAAGGTAAAGGGCATCGGCCCTGCGGTGCTGGCGAAGCTGAAGGACCAGGCTTCGGTCGGCGCGCCCGCACCAAAAGCCCCAGCCAAACCGGTGCTGCCCGCGGATAAAAAATAGGGGAACCTGTAAAGGAAAGGGCATCGGCCGCCGTCGGTGCTTTTTTGTTTGGAAGGGAAATGGCTAAAATATGTAGCATTATGTTCTGTATCGTTGTTTACCGCTTCCGCACCTTTGTCCGCCTTAAAGCAGGTAGACACCGCAATGAATCGACGCAAAGAAAATGCCGTCTGAACATGCGTTCGGGCGGCGTTTTGTTGGGGGGTATCGGAGCGGAACGTCTGAAAAAGGGTTTCAGGCGGTCTTTGGGCGTGTGGTGACAGTCGAAAACGTGATAAGGCTACCTGAAAAGTTTGGGAGATTTTCAGGTAGCCTTTGGTATTGGGCGCAACAGACGCAGGTACAGATTAGGCGGTGTGCCGTAATCGTACGAATGCCGATTCAACCTAAGCAGACATCAGTATTTAGGAAGTGGATGTTTGATGGAGCAAAGGTTGTACGAAGGGTGGAAGGCAACCTGTGGGTGTTTGGTATGGTCGCGCTTGAAAAAACGTGTTTTAAGGGACAAATGCCGTCTGAAAATCGGTTTCAGACGGCATTTTCTGTTTATTTAAAGCAAACAGGAAAAGGCAGCAATATTCTGCAGTCTTCCTATTCACACAAGCGTTTTATAGTTAATTAAAAACAAAATAGTACAATACTCAACTTTGAAGGTCTAACCATGGCATACTCTGCGGACTTAAGAAACAAAGCTTTAAACTAGGGGCTGTACTAGATTAGCAGATATGTTACCCTCGAAATATGAAGATAACGCACTGCAAATTAAAGAAAAAAGTACAGAAAGAACTGCTCCGTTTTTTGTGCTGGAAGTTACCGCCCGTTCTGCCGCCGATATTTTGGGTATCCATCCCAATTCGGCAGTACTGTTCTACCGTAAAATCCGCACGGTTATCAACCATCATTTGGCCTTGGCTGCCGATGAGGTTTTTGAGGGCCCTGTCGAGCCGGACGAAAGCGATTTCGGCGGACGGCGTAAAGGCAGACGTGGTCGCGGTGCGGCAGGAAAAGTGGTTGTCTTCGGCATTCTGAAACGCAACGGACGGGGCTATACCGTTGTCGTAGATAATGCCAAGTCTGAAACGTTACTCCCTGTCATCAAAAAGAAAATCATGCCGGACAGTATTGTTTATACCGATAGTCTGAGCAGCTGCGACAAGTTGGACGTGAGCGGTTTTATCCATTACCGCATCAACCATTCCAAGGAATTTGCAGACCGTCAGAACCACATTAACGGCATTGAGAATTTTTGGAATCAGGCAAAACGCGTCTTGCGAAAATACAACGGAATCGATCGTAAATCTTTCCCGCTGTTCTTGAAAGAATGCGAATTTCGATTTAACTTCGGCACACCGTCTCAACAGCTTAAAATCCTGCGGGATTGGTGTGGAATTTAGGGCTAATCTAGTACAGCCCCGATTTTTTTATCTCTAGCCGAATACAGTTCAACCCAAACGTACCCGTCTTGGATACACCCCCTCTTGTTTCAGTGGCGTACCCTGCTTCGCAAATTTTACAGTTATCGCATAATAATCAGCCATAAGTAACCCCACATTTCTAGAAAAATTTACTGAATTCGTGCATTAACTACTATTCTTATAGAATTATTTATTTCATCGTAAAGTGGAATATATTCACTATTATCAGAAATCTCAAATAAATATTCCCCTTCCGGCAAATAAAAATCATAAATATGCATACTGTATTTTCCCCCAGCTCCAAATACTCCGCCTCCTAATTTTCTACTTCTCTCTGTAAGCAACTCATCTATAATAAGTTTTTTACCATCTTCTTCCACTTTAAATATTTTAACCGATATATTATATGGATAGTTTAACTTATCATCAATCCACCTCTCCCCCTGTTTTGGATCATAATGTATAAAATTAGTTCCTAACGATATTGCATAAGGTTTACCAATTTTCTGTTTGAGTTCAATAGATCTTTTTGTTTTTTTACCAAGAGGAAAGTCTACCACAACAGGTTCTGGGCTAATAGCCATATAAAAAATAGTTTCAACAAAACTGCAGCTAGCAATCAATAGGCAAGATATTATTAATAATATTTTTCTAAATGCAGACATAATAAAAATTTCCAAAAAATCCATATCAGAATATACTAATTATTTGTATAATTAATAAGGAAGAGAAAAATTCAAAACGGCTATGAGATTTCCGCCTGAAAATAATGAAATAAAAGTCCATAGTAATGAATAATAGCTTTATCAGACCCCCTTTAATGCAAACATAGAGAATACTTCCCTTGAAGCACTATCAATTTCTACTTAACTAAAACTCTAGCTCTATTTCTAAAATTTTGTCAAAAATAGTTAAATACTTTTATTTATTTTAAATAATGATATGCATTTATGGTTATTTGTTTTAGACAGCCTAAAACAAACGGGGAAATCGTGTTTTCCCGAACATGGCTAATGGATAGCATTTTGTCCGTGAGGCGGCTGTGCAGGTTGTCAGCAGCCAACAGCAAATCGCCTGCTTGCGCGGTTGTGCCGTCTTTTTTGGTGTAGCTGCCTTGTTGAGCCAAAGTGTTGCTGTTACCAAGATTTTTGTTTACATATTTTCGAGAAAATTGGCTTTGCATTTGCCTTAACAAAGATATTTCTGCTACTCGTGCTTTATTATTTATATTATATTTACTCTGCATTTTTCTTACAACTTGTCTCAACTGACTTTGTGTTTTTTGTAATTCACGTTGTACCGATTTTCCTAAACTTTCATGTTTGGCTGCATAATTGGTAGAATCAGTTGACATTTGTGTATAAAAATTTTTACGAAAATTTTCGTAACTCAGATTAATTACATCCGTACTTGCAGTTATAAAATCTTATATAAATTCAATAGAAACTGAATTATTATCAGATTTGATTTGATTAACCATATTAAGCCTCTCTTAATTTAAAAAAATAAACATAAACATTCAATAATAAAACAAAATCACATAATAAAAAAAATAATGAAAATATGAAGGATAATAGGAGGGTTAAGTTATTTAATGGGACTTGTTCTCTATGAATCATAAGACACCAAATAATCCATAGTAGGTTTAGCAAATAAAAACTACCGATGCCTAACCTCTTTTTCTCAGAACCTATTATCATTAGAATTCTAAGTGGAAAAATAGAATTAAAAAATTTTTTTCTTCGCTCTGTCGTTAATGTATCCTTAGTTTTCCCTAAAAAAAATATAAACATATATATACTGCACAATATTGGTAATAAATAAATTAAAAGCGAAAGGTAATTAAATTGATAATTGTAAATTATATAATAAACAACATACGAAGAAAAAATTATTATAGATGATTTGCTATACGAATAAAAAAATATCCTACCTAGCCCGAACCTTCTTATAATTTGTACTATGTGATCATTCATTTCAATATCCATTTAAGCTTTCAATTAATTTTCTATATTTTTCAATGGCATGCATCATGCTGTGCTTGGGAAATATCATCTTGGTTGATGATCAAGCCATGTATGCAAAGATTGGAATATGGTATCTGTCGTGCTAATAATGCCCCCGTTACTGTTTAATTTGCGCACAGGAAAACCGTCATATGCAGCAATCCAGCCCGTGGCGGTGCGGATGCCGTTGTTGGTGTGATCAAATAAGCTGCCTGAAAAGCCTTTGGTGGCAACGGTTTCTATACCGTCGCCGTCCAAATCTAGGGCGAGGGGATCGTAAACGTTATATTTGCCTGAACGTTTGAGAGCTAATTTCAACCACTCTCTTGCCCATTCAGGGAATTCAGGCAGCCAATCTTCAAATTTCGGAAATTGGTCCCATTCTTTTCAAGATAAGGGAGAAAATCTTGTTTATACCATTTTTCCAGTAACTCTCCCCATTCACTTATCCCTCGTCCAATATAATCTTCGCCCCCTTTCCAAGGGTTTGCATCATCAGGAACTAAGGAATATATAAACCTAGATACTTCTTCTAATACATTGCTGTATGTATCAGGATCCGCAAAAAAGTTTGCTATCTTACTTGGTGTAAAATCATCTATATTCATTATAGATTCGCCAAGCCTCTCGTTTCCATAATCCTTATTTAATTCAATTCATGCTGTAAAACAGTAGAGGATTTTAGCATTCTAGAATTAAGGACATCATTTAAACCAGTTTTTAATTTAGTTGGTAAGAATTTGCTTTGAGCCATCGCCTCTGTTTGTTGTTTTATATATTGTAATCCATCACCAGCAGCAATGAATATATCACCAATTGCTTGTTGAATATCATTAGGTTTAAATTTTCCTGTTTCTCGTATATCTCGAGATACATTTCTTAAATTTAAAAAATGTTATCGAAGGATGCAAGTAAAGAAGCAGTATTTGTTATTTTGTTATTTTGTTATTTTGTTATCTCTTCCAATTACTGCTTAAAAAGCTATCTGCAGCTTGAATAGCATTATTAACAGTAATTTCCATTTTATTTCTATTGTTATCCACATTATAGATTAAATCAGATAAGGATTGAATAGAACCAATAAATGAATCCCAAGCTTTATATCCCAAGAGTGGTGAATAGGGTGTTAATTTCACATCTCCAAAACCGTTAATATTAAAATTTGCAGATGTCATATCTGCTTTCCTTTCAAGTAAATTAAAAAAATAACGTGAGGAATTAAAATTAAGAATAAATTAATTATCGACTCAATATAATATGAATCAATTAGCTCTCTTATGGTAAATATAAGAGGTAAAAATATTAAAAATAAACTAATAAAGTTCAGAAAAATAGTAAATGGAATATTTTCATATGGAAAAATTCTACAAAATACAAGTAATATTCCATGACATATTAGCAAATGAGTAAAATTTATTATAAAATATATAAATATTTCCCCATCGTAAGATATATTCAAATAAAGACATATAAACAATATGAAGTATATAAAATATATTTTTTGGCATCTAAAAAATAAACTTTTAGCAATCATATATAAATAGCTTGTAGAATAAAAAACGAAAATTATTAATTATCGTAGGTGTGCATTTATTCCAACACGGTTTCATGCAGCTTAAAAACCAAAAATTCTTTCTCCCTTTATCCTTTCTTAAAAATAGCGTTTTCAAATTCTGCAACGACAGGTTTCATTCAAGTAGGACTGCCGTGATTGCATCAATTGCTTCGCGGCATGGCATCCATATCACACAACAGGACATTTATTCTCGGGTAAGTCAACCTTCATCCTCTTCCGCCAGCAGGAACAGTTACAGGCTACCTAAAATATGCTCTGTGCTCGGATAGTAAATATTTCCTTTCTCACTATTGTTTGTCATTTAATCGACAGTCTACTCTTTCTCTAAAATTTCGTCAATAATAGTTAAATACTTTTATTTATTTTAAATAATGATATACATTTATGGTTATTTGTTTAGACAGCCTAAAACAAACGGGGAAATCGTGTTTTCCCGAACATGGCTAATGGATAGCATTTTGTTCGTGAAGCGGCTGTGCAGATTGTCGGCTGCTAAAAGTAAATCCCCCATTTTTGCGGTTGTACCGTCTGTTTTGGTATAGCTGCCTTGCTGAGCCAAAGTGTTACCGTTACCGAGATTTTTATTTACATCTTTATAGGCGAGATCCAAAGATTGGATACCCAATTCTTCAAGGGTACGCAATTCATTAGCTTGGGAAATGCCGTCCTGGTTGAGATCCTGCCATACACGCAGGGATTGGAATGCGGCGTCTGCCGCGTTGATGATGTTGTCGCCGTTTGAATCCAATTCGGCCAAAGCCGCGTAGCCGTGTTTGGCAAAAGAACCGTCTGCCAGTTTGGTGTTGTCGCCGAAGAGTTCCGCACCGTTGTCGATGATGCCGTTGCCGTTCAAATCGCGGACGAGTAAACCGTCATCGGCAGAAACCCAGCCAGTGGCGGTGCGGATGCCGTTGCCGTTATGGTCGAAGAGGCTGCCTGAAAAGCCTTTGGCGGCGACTGTTTCTATGCCGTCGCCGTCTAGGTCTAGGGCGAGGGGGTCGTAGATGTGGTATTGGCCTGAACGGTTTCTGTCCAATTCTTTCCACAGATTCCAGCCGTCGGGCAGCCAGTCGTATACCCAACGAGACCAGTCTTCAAATAGCTCATACCCAAAACCTTTCCAGTTGTCAAAATTATAAAATTCCTCTGTAGATATCGTACCAGTATCTCCTGTGGCAATAGCCGTTGCTGCAATTATATCTCCAGCAATTGCTAATGGAATCCCCCAACTCTGCATATTTCCATTCTTCTCTATTAATGTACTTCCTAACCCTCCCAATGAATATAAATCCGCTAAAATATTTTGAAAACGGTTGATATTAACTTTACCATCTTTATGCTCCTGAATAGCTGAAGATATATTTCCAGAGAGACGGCTTGCAATCACAGAGGCATTTGTTCCGTTTACAATATGCGATGACGTACTACCTGGTGCAATATTACTAGCCAAATTACCAAATGCTAATAATGCACTATAACCAGCTTGTTTGTAATATTCATTACGTTTCGAGATATCTTTCTCATTTTTTGCAGAAACTAAATTAGCAACCATATTTCCAAATTCTGCTAACGCGGATGAGCGTGCGCTCATAAAATTACCAAAACTATTCCAACTCATTGAAGTAAGTCCTATATAAAAGCAAATTAAATTTTAAATATAAAATAATTAATACGATACAAACACTGTTTTCAATAAGAAAAAATGTTTTATACTTATCTAACAAGTACAAACTTTTGTTTCCATCATTAATTTCAAATATTACATTATCTATAAAATCTCCTTGAGGTTGATTATAAAAATAAATTTTAACAGGTTTTTTTGCAAATTTTATAAAATTGGCACATGGAGCATATGAATGAATACCACAAACCAAGCTTAATCTTATGGATTTATTTTTAACATCAGATGCAACTACATCAATATAAGGTGTTTCTCTAATTACCCTACCATATCTATGATTATCTTTTAATTTAGCATATCCATTTGAGTCATAAACATAATTATAACTATCATGTGGTTTTATCACCCCAGTAATCGAGGATATATTTTGTTCCTTTATTTGATGCTCAAATTTATAAAATTTTATATTTATCATACTAATATGAATTACCATCCATATAATAATAGAAATCGGCAATAAAAACAATAATTTGTTTTTTATGTTTTTTTCTAAAAATAATAAATTTACAGCAAGAAAGACGTTTGCAAAAAACAAAAACGCAAAAAAATCAAATAGAAAAACAAAATAACCAAACACTATATTAATTACTATCAAGGCTATATGTAAAACTATAAATACTAGTAAATAATTTTTATTTTTCATATGTCTCATTAAATAAAATATAGCTGGTATGATTTAGTGAATATCAATTTAGTGGCATAGAGTGTATACTCATCGTATTCACTCTCTCAGTCTTCAGGCTGCCTGAAAAGCCTTTGGCGGTGACTGTTTCTATGCCGTCGCCGTCCAAGTCTAGGGCGAGGGGATCGTAGACGTGGTATTTTCCATCACACGCAGAAAATTTTTTGCATTGTTTAGTATCACCACTACCAATCATTGTTACTCTCCTTGAGTTTAAGTCAAACAAAAAATGAAATTCAAATACTCTCTCTTAACTTATTGAGATCAATCATCAATATAAATAAAAAATATAAACTACCAGAATAACCAAAGCCACGAAAAATTTTTTCCAATATTTCACTATTTAAACAAAAAGCACCGCATACCCACGTTGATGATTCCGAAATAAAACACATCCATATTTCCATTACTGCCAACCATGACACTACTATCCTAATCAAAAATACTTTTTTATCTGCCCAAGCACTTTTTATATTTAACAATACAATATGATTTTGTAATTTAAAATCTAAGCTTTGCATTTTTCTAACCAGTGCAAACAAACAACCAAGCGCAATAAAAAAAGATTGGTAGGACTGGTAAAAAGGTAGAAATAGAATATTTAAGACCAATGGATAGATCCACATATACCTATTTGTTAAATTATTAATAAATTCTTTTTTGTTATCCATAAAATTTCCATAAAATATTGCGCTGATATTGCACTGAGTTTATTAGCAAACAACGTAAAGAAAATATTTATTATGATAAGTGTTTTTTAAGTTTCATTTTCAAATGATGGCGCGTAATAAAAAGTTTCACAAATCCGTTTTTCAGACTATCTAAGTATCTATTTTACAATCTATTTCAATAATCGTTATGTCTTAACAACTCTTCTTGGCATTATAGATGCTCACTCATATCATTTAATGATACTCTTGATTAATCTTTATGCGATTTAGCGAAATTAAAATTTCTCTTTTTTGTTTGAGGCTGTACTAGATTAGCAGATATGTTACCCCCGAAATATGAAGATAACACACTGCAAATTAAAGAAAAAAGTACAGAAAGAGCTGCTCCGTTTTTTTGTACTCGAAGTTACCGCCCGTTCTGCTGCCGATATTTTGGGTATCCATCCCAATTCGGCAGTCCTGTTCTACCGCAAAATCCGTATGGTCATCAGCCATTATCTGGCCTTGGCTGCCAATGAGGTTTTCGAGGGCTCTGTCGAGTTGGACGAAAGCTATTTCGGCGGACGGCGTAAAGGCAAACGTGGTCGCGGTGCGGCAGGAAAAGTGGTTGTCTTCGGCATTCTGAAACGTAACGGACGGGTCTATACCGTTGTCGTAGATAATGCCAAGTCCGATACTTTAATGCCTGTTATCAAACAGAAAATCATGCCGGACAGCATTGTTTATACCGACAGCCTGAGCAGTTACGACAAGTTGGACGTAAGCGGTTTTATCCATTACCGCATCAACCATTCCAAGGAATTTGCTGACCGTCAGAACCACATAAACGGCATTGAGAACTTTTGGAATCAGGCAAAACGCGTCTTGCGCAAATAGAACGGAATTGATCGCAAATCTTTCCCGCTGTTCTTGAAAGAATGCGAATTTCGATTTAACTTCGGCACACCGTCCCGACAGCTAAAAATCTTGCGGGATTGGTGTGGATTTAGGGCTAATCTAGTACAGCCCCTTATTTTTTAATGTTTTGTACTTTTCTTAAGCATCCCTCAGCTTGAAAATATAAAACTGCGTGTCTACCTGCCGAAAGTTCGCACCCTACACACGCAGGCTGCGCTTGTTTTTTGGGATGTAGGGTAGGCATTTATGCCCACACGGTTTCAGGCTGCCTTGAAATATGAAACGCGTGGGGCAGCAAGTGCCCACCCTACGCTTGCTCCATAAGACATAATCAACTGTGCAATAAATTGTATAAGAGGATTATATTTGTACATAATTTTTATCTCTATGTTTCTGATTGGTTTATGATATTCGAAGCCTCCTTAGAATTTAAGTAGATAGTTTTCCTTGTCACTTCGCGCGTTGCTTGTCATTGATAATAAGTCACTTTACTCCTTTCTTGAAATTTACTCCTTTCTTGAAAAATCGTCAAGAACAGTTATCAATCTTTAAAATCTATTTAAAACAAAAATATACAGATATTTCAGGCTGCCTGAAACACAAAAAATAACATTACCCGACCGCAACAGAGTTCGGAGCAGCCTGCACCTTAACCCTGTGCCTTAACGGTATGCAGGAGGCACGAGAGGTGCGAGGCATCCTCATCTAACTCGATTCCTAAGCCGTTTTACCTTCCTGAAACGAGAACTTTTCCATACTTTCTCTTTACAATTCCCATATATATCCTTACAATGCGTTCTGCTGTTTTATTTATATATTTCTTTCTACTTAATATATTCCTTTTCCAGCCAGCCGTTATCCACATCCAATCTAACTATATTTTATTTATGTCTATCGTATCCGCACCGCTCCCCGCCCTTTCCGCCCTCATCATCCTCGCCCATTACCACGGCATTGCCGCCAATCCTGCCGATATACAGCATGAATTTTGTACTTCCGCACAGAGCGATTTAAATGAAACGCAATGGCTGTTAGCCGCCAAATCTTTGGGATTGAAGGCAAAGGTAGTCCGCCAGCCTATTAAACGTTTGGCTATGGCGACTTTACCCGCATTGGTATGGTGTGATGACGGCAACCATTTCATTTTGGCCAAAACAGACGGTGAGGGTGAGCATGCCCAATTTTTGATACAGGATTTGGTTACGAATAAGTCTGCGGTATTGTCTTTTGCCGAATTTTCTAACAGATATTCGGGCAAACTGATATTGGTTGCTTCCCGCGCTTCGGTATTGGGCAGTTTGGCAAAGTTTGACTTTACCTGGTTTATTCCGGCGGTAATCAAATACCGCCGGTTGTTTTTTGAAGTATTGGTGGTGTCGGTGGTGTTGCAGCTGTTTGCGCTGATTACGCCTCTGTTTTTCCAAGTGGTGATGGACAAGGTGCTGGTACATCGGGGATTCTCTACTTTGGATGTGGTGTCGGTGGCTTTGTTGGTGGTGTCGCTGTTTGAGATTGTGTTGGGCGGTTTGCGGACGTATCTGTTTGCACATACGACTTCACGTATTGATGTGGAATTGGGCGCGCGTTTGTTCCGGCATCTGCTTTCCCTGCCTTTATCCTATTTCGAGCACAGACGAGTGGGTGATACGGTGGCTCGGGTGCGGGAATTGGAGCAGATTCGCAATTTCTTGACCGGTCAGGCGCTGACTTCGGTGTTGGATTTGGCGTTTTCGTTTATCTTTCTGGCGGTGATGTGGTATTACAGCTCCACTCTGACTTGGGTGGTATTGGCTTCGTTGCCTGCCTATGCGTTTTGGTCGGCATTTATCAGTCCGATACTGCGGACGCGTCTGAACGATAAGTTCGCGCGCAATGCAGACAACCAGTCGTTTTTAGTAGAAAGCATCACTGCGGTGGGTACGGTAAAGGCGATGGCGGTGGAGCCGCAGATGACGCAGCGTTGGGACAATCAGTTGGCGGCTTATGTGGCTTCGGGATTTCGGGTAACGAAGTTGGCGGTGGTCGGCCAGCAGGGGGTGCAGCTGATTCAGAAGCTGGTGACGGTGGCGACGTTGTGGATTGGCGCACGGCTGGTAATTGAGAGCAAGCTGACGGTGGGGCAGCTGATTGCGTTTAATATGCTCTCGGGACAGGTGGCGGCGCCTGTTATCCGTTTGGCGCAGTTGTGGCAGGATTTCCAGCAGGTGGGGATTTCGGTGGCGCGTTTGGGGGATATTCTGAATGCGCCGACCGAGAATGCGTCTTCGCATTTGGCTTTGCCCGATATCCGGGGGGAGATTACGTTCGAACATGTCGATTTCCGCTATAAGGCGGACGGCAGGCTGATTTTGCAGGATTTGAACCTGCGGATTCGGGCGGGGGAAGTGCTGGGGATTGTGGGACGTTCGGGGTCGGGCAAATCCACACTCACCAAATTGGTGCAGCGTCTGTATGTACCGGAGCAGGGACGGGTGTTGGTGGACGGCAACGATTTGGCTTTGGCCGCTCCTGCCTGGCTGCGGCGGCAGGTCGGCGTGGTCTTGCAGGAGAATGTGCTGCTCAACCGCAGCATACGCGACAATATCGCGCTGACGGATACGGGTATGCCGCTGGAACGCATTATCGAAGCAGCCAAACTGGCGGGCGCACACGAGTTTATTATGGAGCTGCCGGAAGGCTACGGCACCGTGGTGGGCGAACAAGGGGCCGGCTTGTCGGGCGGACAGCGGCAGCGTATTGCGATTGCCCGCGCGTTAATCACCAATCCGCGCATTCTGATTTTTGATGAAGCCACCAGCGCGCTGGATTATGAAAGTGAACGAGCGATTATGCAGAACATGCAGGCCATTTGCGCCAACCGGACGGTGCTGATTATCGCCCACCGTCTGTCCACTGTTAAAACGGCACACCGGATCATTGCCATGGATAAAGGCAGGATTGTGGAAGCGGGAACACAGCAGGAATTGCTGGCGAAGCCGAACGGATATTACCGCTATCTGTATGATTTACAGAACGGGTAGAAGGCGGGGGATGGGCGTGTAGGCTGCTTTTTTCGTAACGTTCTGCGTTTTCAGACCGTCGTTTACTGGGTTTACTGACTGAAATGAAACCAAAGTGCAGGCTGCCGGAAAGACTTTTTCTGTCTTTTTAGGCAGCCTGCACTTCTTTTTCACTCATCTAGAGACCTTTGCAAAATTCCCCAAAATCCCCTAAATTCCCACCAAGACATTTAGGGGATTTCTCAAGAGCACCTTCTTCCAGCAAACCGCCCAAGCCATGATTGCCAAACACATCGACCGCTTCCCGCTATTGAAGTTGGACCGGGTGATTGATTGGCAGCTGATCGAACAATACCTGAACCGTCAAAAAACCCGTTACCTTAGAGACCACCGCGGCCGTCCTGCCTATCCCCTGCTGTCCATGTTCAAAGCCGTCCTGCTCGGACAATGGCACAGCCTCTCCGATCCCGAACTCGAACACAGCCTCATTACCCGCATCGATTTCAACCTGTTTTGCCGTTTTGACGAACTGAGCATCCCCGATTACAGCACCTTATGCCGCTACCGCAACCGGCTGGCGCAAGACAATACCCTGTCTGAACTGTTGGAACTGATTAACCGCCAACTGACCGAAAAAGGTTTAAAAATAGAGAAAGCATCCGCTGCCGTCGTTGACGCCACCATTATTCAGACCGCCGGCAGCAAACAGCGTCAGGCCATAGAAGTTGACGAAGAAGGACAAATCAGCGGTCAAACCACACCGAGTAAGGACAGCGATGCCCGTTGGATAAAGAAAAACGGCCTCTACAAACTCGGTTACAAACAACATACCCGTACCGATGCAGAAGGCTATATCGAGAAACTGCACATTACCCCCGCCAATGCCCATGAGTGCAAACACCTGTCGCCGTTGTTGGAAGGACTGCCCAAAGGTACGACCGTCTATGCCGACAAAGGCTACGACAGTGCGGAAAACCGGCAACATCTGGAAGAACATCAGTTGCTGGACGGCATTATGCGCAAAGCCCACCGCAACCGTCCGCTGACGGAAGTGCAAACCAAACGCAACCGATATTTGTCGAAGACCCGTTATGTGGTTGAACAGAGCTTCGGTACGCTGCACCGTAAATTCCGCTACGCCCGGGCAGCCTATTTCGGACTGGTTAAAGTGAGTGCGCAAAGCCACCTGAAGGCGATGTGTTTGAACCTGTTGAAAGCCGCCAACAGGCTAAGTGCGCCCGCTGCCGCCTAAAAGGCAGCACGGATGCCTGATTATCGGGTATCCGGGGAGGATTAAGGGGATATTTGGGTAGAATTAGGCGGTATTTGGGGCGAAAACAGCCGAAAACCTGTGTTGGGGTTTCGGCTGTCGGGGAAAAGGAATTTTGCAAAGGTCTCTTTTCGTCATTCCCGCGAAAGCGGGAATCTAGAATCTCGGACTTTCAGATAATCTTTGAATATTGCTGTTGTTCTAAGGTCTAGATTCCCGCCTGCGCGGGAATGACGGTTCAGTTGCTACGGTTATTGTCAGGTTTCGGTTATGTTGGAATTTCGGGAAACTTATGAATTGAGACCTTTGCAAAAATAGTCTGTTAACGAAATTTGACGCATAAAAATGCGCCAAAAAATTTTCAATTGCCTAAAACCTTCCTAATATTGAGCAAAAAGTAGGAAAAATCAGAAAAGTTTTGCATTTTGAAAATGAGATTGAGCATAAAATTTTAGTAACCTATGTTATTGCAAAGGTCTCAATGCTAAATATCTAGCAAAAAAGTGCGGTCAAAATTCACCGCACTTTTCGTTTCGAACAATCGAATTATTTAATCACGCCACATGCCATACGTGGGCCGCCACCGCCAAGTGGAGCTGGATGATCGGAGTGATTATCACCACCCGTGTGGATCATAATAGAGTGACCGCGAACATCATCTAAATGTTTAAGACGTGGTGCTAAAACAGGATTTGTTGCTGTGCCATCATGCAATACAGTTAATGCAGGTAAATCACCTAAGTGTGCATCATCTTGCCATGGGTAACCATGTTGTTTTGCACCTTTAGGATCCCAGTGACCGCCTGCGCCTAAACCAGCTGTCAATTTACCTTCTTTTTCTTTTGGCTCACAGCTTGGGTTTTCATGGATGTGGAAACCATGTAAGCCTTCGCTTAATCCTTGTAAATCAGGGGTAAACACAAGACCATAGTTAGATTCAGTAATAGTCACTGTACCCACATCTTTGTTACCGTTTACTGGATCAAGTTGTTGCACTTTCACTTCAATAGAAGCACCTTTAGGTATCGTATTATGCTCGTGTGCTTGCGCAACACCAACTGAACATACTGCACTAACCGCTAGTGCTAATAAGGTTTTCATATTCATTGCAATCTCCTTTATTGCAGTAAAAACTCGCGACTATTTTAGTCAATTTTGTTTTAAAAGCCGATAAATTTTTACGAAAATTTTACATTAATTGTTATTTGCAGAAAATTAGAACCCGTTATCACGTCTTGGATAAATGCCAAAACCATTGTGATTCCGAGAATTAAAAAGAAAAATTTCGGAATCCTCATCCTTTTCTGAAACCTGATTGCGGTATCCATGGCTTTGTCTTTGTCATTTAAGTTTGTGTTCATGTTTTTGACCTTCTTTGCTTTTTAAATCCTTTTTAAATTGCCGACTTCTTCCGTTCCAAATGTCCCATTTGAACATTATCCCGCCGCCTAAAATACGACCCAAATTCATCGGTTGTTCTTGCTGCGATACCTGCAAACAACAGTTCAATGGGTTTATTTTGTTTATTCTAACCTATTACCGTTTAAATAAATTTCCAAAGGCTTGGGCAAACCGTAATCTTTCAAATGCGCCGGCTTTATCCAAATGCCGTCTGAAGGGCTTTCAGACGGCATTTGTGCTTCAAAGGGCGTAATCAATAGCAGCCGGTGCGTCAGGCGGTGGGTCAGGGCGGTTTGTTCGTCCATATCTGCCATGGTCAGGGAGAATTTGGCGGCAAAGTCGGAAAGCCCGTTCAAACTTTCAAAACACGGCACGCAATACAGCCCGCCCCAAATGCCTTTGGCGGGGCGTTTTTCCAGCAAAATCGCGCCGTCCCGGTTGCGGACAATCAGCCAGTAAAGCGGCAGGGTCGGTACTTCGGCGGCGGTTTTTTTGCGCGGCAGCTCGGCGGTGCGGTTTTGCTTTTTCGCTTCGCAGATGTCCGCCATCGGGCATTGGTGGCACAAGGGTTTCGTCCGTTTGCACACGGTCGCGCCCAAATCCATCAAACCTTGTGTATAGGCAGGCATATCGGCGTTTTCAGACGGCAGCAGGCTTTCGGCAAGTGTCCAGAGCGAGTTTTCAAATTTTTTGTCCTGCGGATTGCCGTCGCGGGCGAACACGCGGCAGAGTACGCGTTTGACGTTGCCGTCCAAAATGGTTTCGCGGCGGTTGAAGGAGAAGGCGCAAATGGCGGCGGCGGTGCTTCTGCCTACGCCGCAGAGGGTTTCCAAGTCTTTGCGCTCCGACGGAAACGTGCCGCCGAATTGCCTGACGACTTGTTGCGCGGCTTTGTGCAGGTTGCGCGCGCGGCTGTAATAGCCCAAGCCCGCCCACAACGACAACACTTCGTCTTGCGGCGCGGCGGCAAGCGTCTGAACGGTCGGGAATTTTTCTAAGAAGCGCGGATAGTAGTCCAACACGGTGGCGACTTGCGTTTGCTGGAGCATGATTTCGGAAAGCCAGACGCAATAAGGGTTTTTGACCTGCCAAGGGAGGTGGTGGCGACCGTGTTGTTTTTGCCAGCGGATGAGCCGTTCGGAGAAGGGGATGGGTGTGTTCATTAATATCAATCGGTGGTTTTATTTATATTTAAAACGGTATGTTATTGTATAACATTGTGAAAATAATTCTTATTGACTTATTTTTTGTAGGGGCATATAACTCATATAAAGAAACTTTATTGCGGTATTGAAATTATTTATCAACAAGCAAGGAGTATCAGCATGAAAGCAATGGTTTATCACGGCGCAAACGACATCCGTTTTGAAGAAAAACCCCGTCCGCAGATTATCGATCCGACCGATGCGGTGGTGAAAATCGTCAAAACCACGATTTGCGGTACCGATTTGGGTATTTGGAAAGGCAAAAACCCCGAAGTTGCCGACGGCCGTATTCTCGGTCATGAGGGCATCGGTATTGTAGAAGAAGTCGGCGAGGCTGTAAAAAACATCAAAGTCGGCGATAAAGTCATTATTTCATGCGTCAGCAAATGTTGCACTTGCGACAACTGCAAAACCCAACTCTATTCACACTGCCGTAACGGCGGTTGGATTTTGGGTTACATGATTGACGGTACTCAGGCCGAATACGTCCGTACGCCTTATGCCGACAACAGCCTCGTTCCGCTGCCCGATAATGTCAACGAAGAAATCGCCCTGTTGTTGAGCGACGCTTTGCCGACCGCCCACGAAATCGGCGTGCAATACGGCGATGTCAAACCCGGCGACACCGTATTCATCGCTGGGGCAGGCCCTGTCGGTATGTCCGCCCTGTTGACCGCCCAACTGTACAGTCCCGCCGCCATCATCGTTTGCGATATGGACGAAAACCGTTTGAAACTGGCGAAAGAATTGGGTGCGACCCATACCATTAACCCTGCTTCCGGCGAAGTATCCAAACAAGTCTTTGCCATCGTCGGCGAAGACGGCGTGGATTGCGCCATCGAAGCCGTCGGTATCCCTGCTACATGGAATATGTGCCAAGACATTGTGAAACCCGGCGGCCATATCGCTGTGGTTGGTGTACATGGTCAATCCGTTGATTTCAAACTGGAAAAACTCTGGATTAAAAAGCTTGCCATCACTACCGGTCTGGTAAACGCCAATACCACCGAAATGCTGATGAAGGCGATTTCCAGCAGCTCCGTCGATTACACCAAAATGCTGACCCATCATTTCAAATTCAGTGAATTGGAAAAAGCCTACGACGTGTTCAAACACGCCGCCGAAAACCAAGTGATGAAAGTGGTTTTGGAAGCGGATTAATCGGCGTTGAATCAGTTGTTTTTTTTAAGTGGATGCCGTCTGAATGCGTTTCAGACGGCATTTTTTCAGCCGCGTAGTATGGGCTGTCCGGCTGCTGTCGAATGAACTGAACGTTATTTTTATTATGCGGAAGGCGGATGGGCATTTTAGGGGCGGTATGTCTGATCAGTGCTGCCGTGTATGCCGACTGTGCCCTCAATCGGCAAAATGCCGTCTGAAACGGGAAAGGTTTTTCAGACGGCATTTTTACGATGCGAATCAGGCTTTGGGTTTCAACGCCGCCGCTTCTTTGGCGAGGCGGGTGATGGTGTCCCAGTCTTTGTTTTTCACGGCTTCTTTCGGTGTCAGCCAAGAGCCGCCGACGCACAGGACGTTGGGCAGTGCCAAGTACTCGGGCGCGGTGGCGAGGCTGATGCCGCCTGTCGGGCAGAAGCGAACATCGGCGTAAGGGCCGTACAGGGCTTTGAGCATGGCTTTGCCGCCGACGACTTCGGCGGGGAAGAGTTTGAGGGTGTCGATGCCGTGTTCCAAAGCCAGTTGGATTTCGCCCGGGGTGGCAACACCGGGAATCAGGGGGATGCCGCTGTTGTGGCCGGCTTTGGCGAGGGATTCATGCAGCCCCGGGCTGATGGCGAAAACCGCGCCTGCGTCTTCGACGGCTTTGAGCTGTTCGGGATTGGTTACCGTACCTGCGCCGACGATGGCGTTGGGCACTTCTTTGGCAATCAGGCGGATGGCATCGAGGCCGACAGGGGTGCGCAGGGTGATTTCGAGGGTAGGGATGCCGCCTTCGACAAGGGCGTGGGACAAATCGATGGCGGTGCTTAAGTCGTCAATCGCCATTACCGGCACAACTGCGCCGGCGGTCAAAATTTCGCGGGGGGTCAGTTTGGACATTTCGGTTCTCCGGGTGGAATGGGGTATTTTATTAAGATGGGACAGGTTGTAGGTCGGATTCAAGAAACCGACATCTTGGACGGCTGTGTCGGATTCGAGAATCCAACCTACGTCTATCTTAAAACGCTTGAATAATTTTTCAGACGGCCTTCGGTCTGAAAAGGCCGTCTGAAACGCGCATCAGGCAAATTCGCCGCCGAAACTCATGGCACCGGTTTCCGCGCTGCTGGTCATGCTGCGGAAGTTGGCGAAGAGTTCGCGGCCGCAGCCTTGTTGGTTCGCGCCCAAGTCGATGCTTTCGACTTCGCGGGCATTCCATTCGGTTTCGTTAATCAGGACGTTGAGTTCGCCGCTAACGGAGTCGAAGCGGATCAGGTCGCCGGTACGGATTTTGGCGATGTTGCCGCCCATCAGGGCTTCGGGTGTCATGTGGATGGAGGCTGGAACTTTGCCGGACGCGCCGGACATACGGCCGTCGGTCAGCAGCGCCACTTTGAAGCCGCGGTCTTGCAGGATGCCCAAAGGCGGGGTCAGTTTGTGCAATTCGGGCATACCGTTGGCACGCGGGCCTTGGTAGCGGACGACGCACACAAAATCGCGTTCCAACTCGCCGCGTTCAAACGCAGCCAACACTTCGCGTTGGTCGTTGAACACGATGGCAGGCGCTTCAATAATGCGGCAGCCTTCGCGCACGGCGGACACTTTAATCACGCCGCGTCCGATGTTGCCTTTCATCAGGCGCAGACCGCCGTCGGGGGAGAACGGGTTGTCAGCTTTGCGCAGGATGTCGTCGTTGCCGCTGGTTTCGGGGGCTTCGCGCCATTCGAGTTTGCCGTCGATAAGGAAAGGCTCTTTGGTGTAGTGGCGCATACCGTGTCCGACGACGGTATCGACATCGTCGTGCAACAGGCCTGCATTCAGCAATTCGCGGATAACGAAAGGCAGTCCGCCCGCTGCGGTAAAGTGATTCACGTCGGCCTTGCCGTTCGGATAAACGCGGATGAGCAGCGGGATGATGGAGGAAATTTCGTCGAAGTCGTCCCAGTTCAAAATCACGCCGGCCGCACGCGCCATAGCGACGAGGTGCATGGTGTGGTTGGTCGAACCGCCGGTTGCCATCAGGCCAATCAAGGCGTTGATAAAGGATTTTTCGGTCAACATTTCGCCCAAAGGTTTAATCGTGCCGTTTTTGATGCCGCGCGCGAGGTGTCCGGCGGCGTAGCGGGTCAGCGCTTCGCGCAGGTCGGTGTAAGGGTGGACGAAGGCGGCGGCAGGCAGGTGCACGCCCATCATTTCCATCATCATTTGGTTGGAGTTTGCCGTGCCGTAGAAAGTGCAGGTGCCCGGGCTGTGGTAAGAACCCATTTCGCTTTTCAAAAGTTCGTTGCGTCCGACCTTGCCTTCGGCGAAAAGCTGGCGGGTGCGGGCTTTTTCTTTGTTGCCGATACCGCTGGACATCGGGCCTGCGGGGACGAAGATACCCGGAATATGACCGAACGAAAGCGCGCCTATCATCAAACCTGGAACGATTTTGTCGCATACGCCCATAAACAGGCTGCCGTCAAACATTTGATGCGACAGCCCGATGGCGGTACTCATGGCAATCACGTCGCGGGAGAACAGCGACAATTCCATGCCGGCGTAGCCTTGCGTGATGCCGTCGCACATGGCGGGCGTGCCGCCGGCGACTTGGGCGGTCGCGCCGTTTTTCTGCGCTTCGTCTTTGATTTGGTCAGGGAAGTCTTTAAACGGCTGGTGTGCGGAAACCATGTCGTTGTAGGCGGTGATGATGCCTAAGTTGGGGACGGTTTCCTGAAGCATTTCGATTTTGATACTTTTAGGCATGGCAGCATAGCCGTGTGCCAAGTTGCTGCAGCCGAGCTGGTTGCGCTCTAAGCGTCCCATTTGTTTGGCACTGCGGATCTTCGCCAGATATTTTTCACGCGTCGGACGGCTGCGTTCAATAATGCGCCCGGTGATTTCGGCGAGTTTGGAGTGGATAGGAGTAGTGTTCACGGTCGGTCTCCTGTCGGAACGGGGGGGGTATTGGGGATTTGTTTGTGCGTTTCTGATTTTTGTATCGGGTATTCAGACGGTAAGTATAGTGGATTAACAAAAACCAGTACGGCGTTGCCTCGCCTTAGCTCAAAGAGAACGATTCTCTAAGGTGCTGAAGCACCAAGTGAATCGGTTCCGTACTATCTGTACTGTCTGCGGCTTCGTCGCCTTGTCCTGATTTTTGTTAATCCACTATATTTTAAAAGGTATGCCGTCTGAAAGTGGGAAGCGGGTGTTATTATAGTACAAAATTTGTAATTTTGTTACAAAAAAATCAGGCATTGAAAAGAAATTTGATTTAAATCGCAGAATCTTTCGATTGTTGTAACGGAATAGGGGAAACCTGCCCGATTTTTGGACTAGGTCAAATAAATTGTAAAAATGGGAATAGACAAAAAGTGTAGCGGTGTGTAGTATTACTACTCATTATGCCGCCTGCCTTTGTTTCCGATATTGCGATGCAGCGTGATGGGGGAAACAGGTTTCAGACGGCATCGAAAAATTCTTTCCTGACGAGATAATACGATGAGTACACAAACAAATTTTGATTTGGTGTTGTTCGGTGCGACCGGCGATTTGGCGATGCGCAAGCTGTTGCCCTGTCTGTACCAGGCGCATGTTGCCGGTCTGCTTCATCCCGAAGGGCGTATTTTGGGGGTCAGCCGCAGCGAGTTGGATACCGAAGGTTTTCTGGCGAAGGTGGAAACCAGTTCCAAAATCCATGTGAAAGAAAATTTTTCCGATGAGGCTTGGGCATCGTTTGTCGAACGTTTCGCATATCTCAAAGTCGATGTTACGCAGCCGGACGATTTTGCCGCTTTGGGCGATTTGGTCAAAGCGCGCAAAGAAACCGACAACGTCGTCATCTATCTGTCCACCGCGCCCAAATTCTTCGCGCAAGCCTGTGAAAACCTTGCTGCGATCGGTTTGAATGCCGACAATGTGCGCGTAGTTTTGGAAAAACCGTTGGGTACGGATTTGGCTTCTTCCCAGCAAATCAATACCGATGTTGCGCGTTATTTCAAAGAAGGGCAAATTTACCGCATCGACCACTACCTTGGCAAAGAAAGCCTGCAAAACCTGCTTGCGCTGCGTTTTGCCAATGTAATGTTCGAGCCGCTGTGGAACAATAAATATATCGAAAGCGTGCAGTTGACCATCGCCGAACAGCTCGGTGTGGAAGAGCGCGGTGAGTTTTACGACATTACCGGCGCGTTGCGCGATATGGTGCAAAACCATTTGATGCAGATGTTGTGCATGACTGCGATGGAAGCCCCCGCCAGCTTGGATGCCGACGCGGTGCGCGATGAAAAAGTCAAAGTCATCAAGTCATTGAAGCCGCTGACCGTCGAGTCTGTCAATGAAAACGTCGTGCGCGGACAATATACCGCCGCCAGAGGCATGAACGGCTATCTTGAAGAAATCAACGTTCCGCAAGACAGCTTTACCGAAACCTACGTCGCCATTAAAGCCGAAATCGAAAACGAACGCTGGAAGGGCGTTCCCTTCTACCTGCGTACCGGCAAACGCATGGCGGGCAAAGTGGCGGAAATCGTTTTGAACTTCAAAGATTTGAACAGCCATATTTTTGAAGGCAGCCGCACCGCGCCCAACCGGCTCGTTATCGAGTTGCAACCATATGAATCCGTGCGCCTCTATACGCAGATGAAAACCCCGGGGGCAGGAAATAAGGTCGAAACCGTGCCGCTGGCAACCGATTTGGGCAAAGCATTGGAAGGCCGCCGCGCGGAAGCTTACGAGCGCCTGCTGCTGGATGTGATTAACGGCAAACTCGCTTTGTTTAACCGCCGCGACGAACTTGAAGCCGCGTGGGAATATGTGATGCCGATTTTGGAAAACTGGACAAATAACACCACGCCGCCGCACGGCTACGGCGCACACTCGTGGGGGCCTGAAGCCGCGCGCGAACTATTGGCGCGCGACGGACACAAGTGGCACGAAGAGCAGTAATACAATAATGCGTTCAGACGGCATGGGGTTTGAAATGCCGTCTGAACATAAGTAAAGTAGTATAGTGGATTAACAAAAATCAGGACAAGGCGACGAAGCCGCAGACAGTACAAATAGTACGGCAAGGCGAGGCAACGCTGTACTGGTTTAAATTTAATCCACTATAAAAAGCAGTCCCGATATTTGGTATCAAAAGCATAAACAACTGTTCGGCCGACATATTGCTCAACCCGTTTCCATAACGGAATATGCCGTCTGAAATAAAAAAAGGACACAAATATGTTTGTTTGGCACGAATACGAAAATGCGGCAGAAGCGGCGCAGTCTTTGGCTGACGCAGTGGCGGATGCTTTGCAGGGCGCACTGGACGAGAAGGGCGGTGCGGTGTTGGCAGTTTCCGGCGGACGTTCGCCGATTGCATTTTTCAACGCCCTGTCGCAAAAAGATTTGGATTGGAAAAACGTCGGCATCACCTTGGCAGATGAACGCATCGTGCCGACCGTCCACGCCGACAGCAATACCGGTTTGGTGCGCGAATACCTGTTGAAGAACAAAGCGGAAGCGGCAATGTGGATTCCTATGGTGGAAGACGGAAAAACTGAAACCGAATTACATCCCGATGCTGTTGTCGATTATGCACTGAAACATTACAAACAGCCCGATGTTTTGGTTTTGGGTATGGGAAACGACGGGCATACGGCTTCGATTTTCCCGAAAGCTCCGCAGTTTCAGACGGCAATCGACGGTTCGGCAGGTGTCGCGTTGGTGCATACCACGCCCGTTACCGCGCCGCACGAGCGCGTCAGTATGACCTTGGATGCGATTGCCCATACGGGGCATGTGTTTTTGGCGATACGGGGCGAAGAGAAAAAAGCCGTGTTCGACCAAGCCGCACAAGGCGAAAACCGCGAATATCCGATCAACCTCGTTTTGAACCATCAAGGAGTGAACTGCCATGTCTTCTACGCCGAATAAACAAGCCGGATATCCCCGACTGGTCGCCGATATCGGCGGGACGAATGCACGCTTTGCGCTGGAAACCGCGCCGCGCGTCATTGAAAAAGCCGCCGTGCTTCCGTGTAAAGACTACGATACGGTTACCGATGCGGTGCGTGCCTATCTGAATCAAAGCGGTGCAACAGCCGTACGGCACGCGGCATTTGCCATCGCCAACCCGATTTTGGGCGACTGGGTGCAGATGACCAACCACCATTGGGCGTTTTCCATCGAAACCACCCGTCAGACTTTGGGGCTGGACACCCTCATCCTTTTGAACGACTTTACCGCGCAGGCATTGGCGGTAACGCAGACTTCAAGCAAAGACCTGATGCAGGTAGGCGGGCAAAAGCCTGTCGAATTTGCCCCCAAAGCCGTTATCGGCCCCGGTACCGGCCTGGGCGTGAGCGGATTGGTGCACAGCCACGCAGGCTGGGTGGCTTTGGCGGGCGAGGGCGGGCATACCAGTTTCCCGCCGTTTGACGATATGGAAGTGCTGATTTGGCAGTACGCCAAAAACAAATACGGCCATGTTTCCGCCGAACGCTTTTTGAGCGGCGCGGGCTTGAGCTTGGTTTACGAGGCTTTGGCTGCAAAACAGAAAGCCAAACCCGCCAAACTGATGCCGTCTGAAATCACGGAAAAGGCTTTGAGCGGCGCGTCGCCTTTGTGCCGTCAGACTTTGGACATCTTCTGCGCCATGCTCGGCACGGTTGCTTCCAACCTCGCCCTGACGCTGGGCGCGCGCGGCGGCGTGTACCTGTGTGGCGGCATTATTCCCCGCGTGTTGGAATATTTCAAAACTTCCCCGTTCCGCAGCCGTTTCGAGAACAAGGGCAGGTTTGAAGCATATCTTGCCGCGATTCCCGTGTATGTCGTCTTGAGCGAGTTTCCCGGAATTTCCGGTGCGGCTGCGGCTCTTGACAACCATTTGAGAAACGTTTAACCACAGCGGCTCCTTGCAGCGGGGCTGCATTATCGAAGGGCATATCATTATGTTAAGCAAAATCAGCGAATCACTGGCAAACCTTTCCGGTGCGGAACGCAAAGTCGCCGAATGTGCATTGGCGGAACCCAAATGGTTCGTCCATGCCGCCGTTGCCGAAATTGCCGAACGTGCGTCCGTCAGCCAGCCGACCGTCATCCGATTCTGCCGCAGCTTGGGTTATAAAGGGCTGCCCGAGTTCAAGCTCGCCTTGTCCGCCAGCATCGGTCATGAGGGTATGCCCTATGTCCACGAAGAACTCAACGCCGACGACGATATGGCAAGCGTGGTCGAGAAAGTGTTGGGCAATGCCGCCGCCTCGCTGTTGGGCGAACGCCGCTTCCTGAAAGAGTCGGAGCTGGAAAACGCCATTGCCACGCTGATGCACGCCCGTCGCGTCGAGTTTTACGGTGTCGGCAATTCCGGCATTGTGGCACAGGACGCGCAGCATAAATTTTTCCGTTTCGGCATGTCCACCGTCGCCTATGTCGATACGCACACGCAGCTGATGGCGGCATCTGTTTTGAGCGATCAGGATGTTTTGGTTGCCATTTCCAACACGGGTTCGTCTATCGAACTTTTGGATGCGGTCAGCATCGCCAAAGAAAACGGCGCGTCTGTCATCGCACTGACCCGCAACGATTCGCCTCTGGCGCAACTTGCCGACTGCGTGTTGAGCGTTGCCACACAGGAAAATGCCGAACTCTACACGCCCATGGTTTCCCGCCTCTTGCAGCTTGCCGTCATCGACATTCTCGCCATCGGACTTGCCCTGCGCTTGGGCGATGCTGCCAGCCTGCAATTGCAGAAAAGCAAAAAAAGCATACACAACAAGCACATCGATTACGACAAAGATTGACCTTCAGACGGCATCCCACAAATGCCGTCTGAAATGCCGAACAACGGTCGTCGGCGGCTTGCGGCAGTTTCCGGCAGCCTTTTCATCCCACAACAAAAAACCTCATTCAGGAGCATATAGATGAAACACCTTCACGACTTACCCGCATGGTCGAAATTGTGGAATCACTTTGACGACAGCAAAACATTGCATATGCGCGAAATGTTCGAGCAAGACCCGCAGCGTGCGGAACGCTACTGGCTGCAAGTCGGCGGACTGACGCTGGACTACTCCAAAAACCGCATCAACGACGAAACCATGTCGCTTTTGTTCGAGCTTGCCCGAGAAGCAGGCGTGCCGGAGCGGATGCGGCAGATGTTCCACGGCGAAAAAATCAATACCACCGAAAACCGCGCCGTCCTGCATGTCGCCCTTCGCAACCGCACCAATTCGCCGATTGTGGTTGACGGTGAAGATGTGATGCCCAAAGTCAACCGCGTTTTGCAACGTATGGGCGAATTTGCACACGAAGTCCGCAGCGGAAGCTGGCTGGGCTATACCAACCAAGTCATTACCGACGTTGTCAACATCGGCATCGGCGGATCGGATTTGGGTCCGCTGATGATGTGTACCGCGCTCAAACCTTTCGGTCATCCGCGCCTCAATATGCACTTCGTCTCCAACGTGGACGGCTCGCAACTGCGCGACGTATTGTCCAAAGTCCACCCCGAAACCACGTTGTTCATCATCGCCTCCAAAACATTTACCACGCAGGAAACGCTGACCAACGCGCTGACCGCGCGCGAATGGTTTTTGAATCATGCGGGCGACGAAGAAGCCGTTGCCAAACACTTCGCCGCCGTTTCCACCAATCAAAAAGCCGTCGCCGAATTCGGCATCGACACCGCCAATATGTTTGAATTTTGGGATTGGGTCGGCGGTCGGTACAGCCTGTGGTCCGCCATCGGATTGCCGATTATGCTGTATCTCGGCGAAGAAAACTTCATTGAAATGCTCAACGGCGCGCACCTGATGGACCAACACTTCATCAACACACCGCTCGAGCGCAACCTGCCCGTCATTCTCGCCCTCATCGGCATCTGGTATATCAACTACTACGGCGGCGGCAGCCACGTCATCGCGCCTTACGACCAACATTTGCACCGCCTGCCCAAATTCATCCAGCAGCTCGATATGGAAAGTAACGGCAAACAGGTTACGTTGGACGGCAAAGCAGTCGGACACGAAACCTCGCCGATTATCTGGGGCGAAACGGGCATTAACGGCCAGCACGCCTTTTTCCAACTGCTGCACCAAGGCACGCACATTACCCCCATCGACCTGATTGCCTCGCTTGAAAAACGCAGCAACCTGCCCGGACACCACGAAATCCTGCTTGCCAACGTCTTCGCCCAAGCAGAAGCCTTTATGCGCGGCAAAACCCCCGACGAAGTCCGCGCCGAACTCAAAGCGCAGGGTATGGATGAGGTGCGCATCGAAGAGCTGGTCCCGCACAAAACCTTCTCCGGCAACCGCCCGACCAACCTCATTCTCATGGACAAGGTCAACCCGCGCAATATGGGCAGCCTGATTGCCATGTACGAACACAAAACCTTCGTACAAGGCATCATTTGGGGCATCAACAGCTTCGACCAGTGGGGCGTGGAACTCGGCAAACAACTGGCTAAAACCATTTTGGGCGAACTGACCGGCGAAACCGGGCCGCAAAAGCACGACAGTTCGACCGAACGCCTGATCAACCTCTACCTGCAGACCAACCGCAAATAAAACCTGCGGAAAAATGCCGTCTGAACGCCGACCGTTTCAAACGGCATTTTTATCGAACAGGAAAACCGTCGGTAAACTTGCAGAGCGTGTGCAATCCCGATATGATGGTTTGCATAAATTTAAACATATATGTTCCGCAGCTATGGCACTGATTAAAGAGCCGTTGGACAAAGTGAAACAAAGGAACGAAGAACTTGAAGCGGCAGAAGAAGCGGCGGCGCAGGAGGCATTGGGTCGGGAGCAGGAAGCCGCCCGCGTATCCGAATGGGAAGAACGCTACAAGCTGTCGCGCAGCGAGTTCGAGCAGTTCTGGAAAGGATTGCCTCAAACCGTACAGAATAAGCTGCAAGCCTCACAGAAAACATGGAAAAGCGGGATGGATAAAATCTGTGCCAACAATGCGAAAGCTGAAGGTAAAACGCCAAACGGCATAAAATTCAGCGAACTGGCATGCAAAACGGCGAAAACCGAAGCACGCTTGGAAGAGCTGCACAACCGTAAAAAAGCCCTTATCGACGAAATGGCCAGGGAAGCGGACAAGAAAGAACTGTCAAAGCGGCTCTGAACAGCGCGGTTCAGGCACTGCCCGCCGATATTGCCGAAACCGTCATGCCCGAGTACCGCAACTGACAAAACGGTTTGAATGCCAAATGCGCCGACGGCGACGAATACGGCGTGGCACAATCTGACTGCCGTACCAGAGAAATCAATGCGAAAACCAAAGAAATCCAAGGTTATCTGATTGACTGAAACTTGGATGCGGGAATGTCGGCGGCTTTTGCGTTTTTGTCGTTTTTATAGTGAATTAAATTTAAACCGATACAGCGTTGGCTCGCCTTAGCTCAAAGAGAACGATTCTCTAAGGTGCTGAAGCACCAAGTGAATCGGTTCCGTACTATTTGTACTGTCTGCGGCTTCGTCGCCTTGTCCTGATTTTTGTTAATCCACTATATCTTTTTCCACTTATCTGCGCTTTCACTATTTGCCCTTTCAGGCTGCGGGCATAGGGACGGAACAGGTAGCGGTCAAATCCTGTTTCATCCAAATAAACACGTTGGTAGTCGGAAAATTCGGCCGGCTGTGTCAAATAATGCGTTACTTTGGCCGGGTCTTGTTCTTTGTAAGTGGTGGTCTTTTTTTGCGCGTTATCCCCATCTGTTTGAGTGCATAGCAAATGGTGGCTGCCGTACAATCAAAATGTTTGGCGATTTCATGCAGATAGGCATCCGGGTGTTGCCCAACATATTGAGCCGGTTTTTGCCTATCCGATTTGACGGCATTTAGACCGGTAACTTGATGTTTTAGGCTGCCTGTTTGTTTTTTAAGGCGAATCCACAGGTAAAGCGTGTTTCTTGACAAGTTAAACGTTGCTGCGGTTTGGCTGATGTTTTTGCATTGTTCGTAATATAGTGGATTAAATTTAAACCAGTACGGTGTTGCCTCGCCTTGCCGTACTATTTGTACTGTCTGCGGCTTCGTCGCCTTGTCCTGATTTAAATTTAATCCACTATAGTTTAAAGCTTTGTTTCTTAAGTCCGCAGAGTATGCCATGGTTAGACCTTCAAAGTTGAATATTGTACTATTTTGTTTTTGGGGCTGTCCTAGATAACTAGGATAAACTCGATTTTACTAATTGTTTTAAAATGGAAATTTGAACTTTTATCTCACTGTTGTTAAAACGCCGTTCGTACCCCTTTAAATACAGCTCAAAATGCGCTTTGGGAATGCCGTCAAACTTGCGTAAATGACGTTTTGCCCGGTTCCAAAAGTTCCCAATTCCATTGATATGGTTTTGTCGTTCAGCAAAATAACTTTCATCTGCTTCTACTTCGCCATCAAACATTTCCAAATGCGGACTGTTTTGATAAATAAGTAATCGTAAACGATGAAAATAATAGGCTGCGGTATTTTTATTAACGCCTACTAACTCTGCTGCCGTTCTTGCAGTTACACCTGCGACAAACAGTTCAATGAGTTTATTTTGTTTATACCGGCTTAGACGACTTTTTCTCATAGGGGCAACTCTAACTTAATTTGAATTTCCCTAGTTATCTAGGACAGCCCCTTGTTTTTAATTGACTATAATCCGCTATATTGTGAGAAGCTGGATGACGGATGAGGGATAAAATAAATGCCGTCTGAATCTTCAGACGGCATCGGGAGATGATTTTCAGTTCTCGACTTCCGGTTCGGTTACATTGGAAATTACAGAAGCGTCGGAGAGTTCGGATTCGTCTTCGGCAACACGTTCCAGCGATACCAAGGTTTCGCCTTCGTCCAAGTTAATCAGTTTCACGCCTGCTGCGGCGCGGCCGGTTTCGCGGATTTGTTCGACTTTGGTGCGGATAAGTACGCCGCCGCTGGTAATCAGCATCAAATCGTCGGTTTCGCCGACCAAGGTTGCGGCGACCAAATCGCCGTTTCGCTCGCCAGTGTTAATGGCAATATTGCCTTGCCCGCCTTTGTTTTTGCGGCTGTAATCGGCAATCGGGGTGCGTTTTCCGTATCCGTTGGCGGTGGCGGTTAAAACTTGCAAACCGCTTTCTTCGGTTTCAGGGGCGAAGGTAATCAGGCTGACGATTTTGCCGTCGGCAGGCAGGCGCATACCGCGCAAACCGCCGCTGCCGCGACCGGACGGGCGAACACCGTGTTTGCCGCTCGGCAGTGCGTTTTCGCTGTCGGCGGTTTCATCTTCGATGCCGTCTGAAATTTCGGTTTCGATGTCGGCATCTTCCGCTTCGTCGTTGCCGGATTTTTCCCAGTATTCGTTGAAGCGGATGGCTTTACCTAAGTTGGAGAACAGCATGATGTCGTCCGCACCGCCTGTTTGCGCAGCGCCGACGAGGTAGTCGCCTTCTTTGAGCGCGATGGCTTTAATGCCTTGGGCGCGGACGTTTTTAAAGGCGGAAAGTTGGACTTTTTTCACCATTCCCTGCGCGGTGGCGAAGAAGACGTATTGGTCTTCGGGGAACTCGCGTACTGCCAGAATCGCGCTGACTTTTTCGCCTTCTTCCAACTGGATGACGTTGTTAATCGGACGGCCGCGGCTGTTGCGTCCGCCTTCGGGCAGTTTGTAAACCTTAATCCAATGACACTTGCCCAAATTGGTAAAGCACATCAAATAATCATGCGTGTTGGCAACAAACAGGGTTTCGATAAAGTCTTCGTCTTTGGTGGCAGCCGCCTGTTTGCCGCGCCCGCCGCGACGCTGCGCCTGATAGTCGGTGGTCGGCTGGGTTTTGATATAGCCGCCATGTGTCAGGGTAACGACCATTTCGCGTTGCGGAATCAGGTCTTCATCGGCAATGTCGCCGCCGAACGGGTTGATTTCGCTGCGGCGTTCGTCGCCATAGTTGGTTTTGATTTCTTCCAGTTCGTCGCGGATGATTTGGGTAATGCGTTCGGGTTTGGAGAGGATATCCACAAAGTCGATGATTTTACCCATCAGGTTTTTGTAGCTTTCGACAATTTCTTCTTGATCGAGGCCGGTCAGGTTTCGCAGGCTCATGCGTAAAATAGCATCTGCCTGAATCTCGCTCAGGTAATAACCTTGCTCTTTCAAGCCGATGTTTGCAGCCAATCCTTCCGGACGCATCATTTCCAAATCCAGACCGGAACGCGTCAGCATTTCTTCAACGAGGCTGCTGCGCCAAGGGCGCGCAAGCAGTTTGTCTTTGGCCTCGGCTGCGTTGGGCGATTCTTTGATGAGCTTGATGATTTCATCGATATTGGACAGTGCGACGGCTTTGCCTTCGGCAATATGCCCTTCATGGCGTGCCTTCTTCAGCCGGAAAAGCGTACGTCGGGTAACGACTTCGCGGCGGTGGCGCAGGAATTCGGAGAGAATCTGTTTCAGGTTCAACAGGCGCGGTTGTCCGTCGACCAAAACCACCATATTGATGCCGAAACTGTCTTGCAGCGGAGTCAGTTTGTAGAGTTGGTTTAAGACGACTTCGGCATTTTCGTTGCGTTTCAGCTCGATAACGACGCGCATACCGGATTTGTCGGATTCGTCGCGGAGCTCGGAAATGCCTTCCAGTGTTTTTTCCCGAACCAAATCGCCGATTTTCTCGACCAGCTTGGCTTTGTTGACCTGATAGGGGATTTCGTCGATAACGATGGCTTCGCGTTCGCCGTTTCTGCCTATGGGTTCGATATGGGTCTTACCGCGCATAACGACGCGGCCGCGGCCTGTTTTATAGCCTTCGCGCACGCCGCTCAAGCCGTAGATGGTTGCCCCGGTCGGGAAGTCGGGGGCTTGGATAATGTCGATCAGTTCGTCGATTTCGGTGTCGGGTGCATCGAGCAGGCGCAGGCAGGCATTGACGGTATCAGAAAGGTTGTGCGGCGGGATATTGGTCGCCATGCCGACGGCGATGCCGGACGAGCCGTTGACGAGCAGTGTGGGGAAACGGGTCGGCAGTACAAGCGGCTCGTGTTCGCTACCGTCGTAGTTCGGGCCGAAATTGACGGTTTCTTCCTCAATGTCTGCCAGCATTTCGTGGGAAATTTTCGCCATGCGGATTTCGGTGTAGCGCATGGCTGCGGCGGCAAGCCCGTCCACCGATCCGAAGTTGCCCTGTCCGTCTATCAGCACATAACGCATAGCGAAATTTTGCGCCATACGGACGATGGTGTCGTATACGGCGGTATCGCCGTGGGGGTGGTATTTACCGATGACGTCGCCGACAATGCGCGCCGATTTTTTGTAGGCGGCATTCCAGTTGTTTTTCAGCTCGTGCATCGCGTACAGTACGCGGCGGTGTACCGGCTTGAGACCGTCGCGAACGTCCGGCAGCGCGCGCCCGACAATGACGCTCATGGCGTAGTCGAGATAGCTTTTGCGCATTTCGTCTTCAAGGCTTACCGGCAGGGTTTCGAGGGCGAATTTGTGGTCGTGGCGGATGGTTGCGTCGGTCATGGTTTCAATGTTTCGTATGGCAAAAAATTGTTGCTTATTTTAGCATATTTTGACGCGGAACGGTGCGGCGGTTACGCCGTCTGAAACACGGTGCGGATTATAATGCCGAGGAAATTTCGTTGCGGAGTTTGTCGAGAAACCTGCCTTGGCGGACTTGTTGTGCGGCTGTGTCGTAATCTTGTCGGGCAAACGACTGTTTCAGACCGCAGAACAGTTTTTCTTGTTCGTCGCGGATTTCGTTGTCGAGATTTTTCAAGGATTCAAGGTCGTTGCCTGCCCGTGCCTCCATCAGCGTTTCGCGCCATTCCATTTGCTGCATAAGGAATTCGGGGGCGAAAGCGGTATGCTCCGGCGCGTCGGCATCGATGCCCGATGTTTTCAGCAGGTAGGCGGCGCGGTCGATGGGGTTTTTCAAGGTGCGGTAGGCATCGTTGATGGTGGAAGACATCATCACTGCCTGCTTTTGCTCAAAGGCGGAAGCTGAAGCGAATTTATCGGGATGGAAACGGGCGGCCAAGGCGCGGTAGGTTTGTTCCAAGTTTTCGGTGTCGATATCGAAAGCGGGTTCAATCCGGAAGAGGGTGAAATATTGGGACATAGTAGGATGATAAATGTAAGATTTTGGCAGAAAACTGTTTTTGCCTTATAATCTGCCGCTTCTTAAACGAAAGGACTGAATATGGGCGGCAAAGTGCAGCACAATAAAGGCAAAATACGCGACAATGCTTTAAAAGCCTTAGTGAAATCCGATTTGTTCCGGCACAAGGTGGAACGGAAAAGGAAAGGCAAAGGCAGCTACAACAGGCAGGAAGCGAAAAAATGGCGGGACGGTTTTGATACGGTCCCGCCGTTTTTATGCCTTAAACGTGGAAGCTTTCGCCGCAGCCGCAGGAGTCTTTGACATTGGGGTTTTCAAATTTGAAACCTTCCTGCAAACCTTCTTTGGTGTAATCGACTTGCGTGCCATCCAGATAAACCAGGCTTTTCGGATCGATATAAATGCGCGCGCCGTGTCCTTCGAAAATCAGGTCGTCGCCATCGGCTTCGTCGACAAATTCAAGGTTGTACGCCATCCCCGAGCAGCCGCTGGTTTTCACACCCAAGCGTACGCCCAAGCCTTTGCCGCGTTTGGCGAGATAGTCATTGATGTGTTTTGCGGCATTCTCGGTAAGGGTAATCATATTTCTTCCTTGTTGTACCGCCCCGGACGGACCTGAAGCGGCGGGTGGTTCGGACGGCATTGCGGGATGATGCCGTCTGAAGGGCTTTATCTGTTTTCCTGACGTTTGCGGTAGTCGGCAACGGCCGCTTTTACCGCATCTTCAGCCAAGATGGAGCAGTGGATTTTTACCGGCGGCAATTCCAACTCCTCGGCGATTTCGCTGTTTTTGATTGCCAGCGCGTCATCCAGGCTTTTGCCTTTAACCCACTCGGTAATCAGGCTGGACGAAGCGATGGCCGAGCCGCAGCCGTAAGTTTTAAATTTCGCATCTTCGATGATGCCCTCGTCGTTCACTTTGATTTGCAGGCGCATGACGTCGCCGCAGGCGGGCGCGCCGACCATGCCGGTGCCGACGGAATCGTCTCCCTTGTCGAATGTGCCGACGTTGCGCGGATTTTCATAGTGGTCGATTACTTTATCGCTGTATGCCATGATGTGGTTTCCTTAATGTTTTTTGATGGTTTAAGTGGTTTGTTTGCCGATTTTCAGACGGCCTGAAGTTTAGATTTTGCACGCCCCGCCTTCGCAGCCGTCGTCGTTTTCCGAATCGACGCCGCCTTCCACGGTAACGCCGTCAAAATCTTCAAGCAGGTTGTCGAGATTGTCCAAATCTAAATCTTGTTCGTTCATATTTTCTCTTGATTGCTTTGTTTTTGGAATGCCGTCTAAAGGTTCGGACGGCATGTTGGTACGCTTTAATGCGCTGCCCATTCAATCGAGTTCAAATCAATCCCGTCTTTGAACATTTCCCACAGCGGCGACAGTTCGCGCAGTTTGCCGATTTTGGATTTAATCAGTTCGGCGGCGAATTGCACTTCTTCTTCGGTGGTCATGCGACCGAAGGTGATGCGCAGGGATGAGTGCGCCAGTTCATCGTTGCGGCCGAGCGCGCGCAGGACGTAGCTGGGTTCGAGCGAGGCGGAGGTGCAGGCGGAGCCGCTGGATACGGCGAGTTCTTTCACTGCCATAATCAGGCTTTCGCCTTCGACGAAGTTGAAGCTGACGTTTAGGTTGTTCGGGACGCGATGTTCGAGGTCGCCGTTGATATAGACTTCTTCGATGCCTTCGATACCTTTGAGGAAAATATCGCGCAGTTTCAGGTAGTGTGCAGTGTCTTGTGCCAATTCTTCTTTGGCAATGCGGAAGGCTTCACCCATGCCGACGATTTGATGGGTCGGCAATGTGCCGGAACGGAAACCGCGTTCGTGACCGCCGCCGTGCATTTGGGCTTCGAGGCGGACGCGTGGTTTACGGCGTACATACAGGGCGCCGATGCCTTTAGGGCCGTATACTTTGTGGCCGGACATAGACAGCAAATCAACTTTTGCGGCTTCAACATCAACAGGCACTTTGCCGCATGCTTGTGCTGCGTCAACGTGGAAAATGATTTTGCGTTCGCGGCAGATTTCGCCGATGGCAGGAATATCTTGAACCACGCCGATTTCGTTGTTTACCCACATTACGGAAACGAGGATGGTGTCTTCGCGGATGGCGGCTTTCAGTACGTCTAAATCAACCAAACCGTTTTCTTGTACGTCCAGATAAGTTACTTCGTAACCTTGGCGTTCGAGTTCGCGCATGGTGTCGAGTACGGCTTTGTGTTCGGTTTTTACAGTGATGAGGTGATTACCTTTAGATTTGTAGAAGTGCGCCGCGCCTTTGATAGCGAGGTTGTTGGACTCGGTTGCGCCGCTGGTGAAAACGATTTCTTTAGAGTCGGCGTTAATCAGGGCGGCAATGTCTGCACGTGCTTTTTCTACAGCTTCTTCTGCTTCCCAGCCGAAGCTGTGGCTGTTGGAGGCTGGGTTGCCGAAGGTTTCGGTCAGATAGGGAATCATTTTTTCGGCAACGCGTTTGTCAACGGGGGGGGTGGCGGCGTAGTCGAGGTAAACGGGGGTTTTGACGGTCATGGTTTGCTCTTTCTTTTTCGGGTGTTATTTAATGGATGTGTGTAAATTGGACGACGCGGCTGCCGTCGCCGTTGTTTTTCTGTTCGATGATGCTTTGCAGGGTAACGCTGCCGAGGTAGTCGTTGATGGTTTTGTTTAAATTCTCCCAAAGATCGTGCGTCAGGCAGGGCGCGCCGTGGTGGCAGTTGGCTTTGCTGCCGCATTGGGTTGCGTCCAGCCGGTCTTCGGCGGCGGCGATGATTTGGGCGATGTTGATGCGTGCCGCCGGTGCGGCGAGGATGTAGCCGCCGCCGGGCCCGCGCAGGCTTTCAACAAGTCCGGCGCGGCGGAGTTTGCCGAACAATTGCTCGAGATAGGAGAGGGATATGTTTTGGCGTTCGCTGATGGCACTGAGTTTGACGGCGCCGGTTTGCGCGTTCATCGCCAAATCCAGCATAGCGGTAACGGCGAAACGCCCTTTGGTGGTCAGTCTCATGGTGGTGGTTGCCCATGTCGGTTTTTTTATTAGTGGGTGGAATTGTCCAATATCTGAGTGTTTCAGTCAAGTATGAGGGCGGATTGTGTGATTGGCTGTTTAAATCGATAGATTGATTGATTTTTAATATTTTGATTTTAATTTGTTATTTTTGAATTTTAAACCTTATGTCGCTTAAAGTAGGGAGCTGCGGCGGATGCGGCAAATGTTGAAATGATTTGCCTTATAATCAATATTGATATACATTATCGATTTCATATAAAGTTATTCAGGTATTCAGGGGGCGACAAATGAAACGTGATTTGAGCAAAATGACCTGCATCGAAGACTTGCGCCGCGTTGCCAAGCGCAAAATGCCGCGTATGTTTTACGATTACATCGATTCGGGTTCGTGGACAGAAACTACCTACCGTGAAAACACTTCGGATTTCAAAGACATCCGCTTCCGTCAAAAAGTATTGGTCAATATGGAAGGCCGAAGCCTGGAAACCAAAATGATCGGGCAGGATGTGAAAATGCCGGTGGCGATTGCGCCGACGGGTTTCACGGGTATGGCACACGCCGACGGTGAAATTTTGGCGGCGCGGGCGGCGGAGAAGTTCGGCATTCCGTTTACGCTGTCCACGATGTCTATCTGCTCGATTGAAGACGTTGCCGAGAACACTTCCGCACCATTTTGGTTTCAGCTTTATGTGATGCGCGACCGCGAGTTTATGGAAAACCTGATTAAGCGCGCGAAGGATGCCAAATGTTCGGCATTGGTATTGACCGCTGATTTGCAGGTTTTGGGGCAACGCCACAAAGACATCAAAAACGGCCTGTCCGCGCCGCCGAAACCGACCATCGCCAATTTAATCAATCTGGCGACCAAGCCCGAATGGTGTATGAAAATGCTGAACACGGAACGCCGCACGTTCCGCAATATCGTCGGACACGCGAAGAACGTCGGCGATTTGTCTTCGCTGTCTTCATGGACTTCCGAACAATTCGACCCGCGCCTGAGCTGGGACGATGTGGCGCGCATTAAAGATTTGTGGGGCGGCAAGCTGATTATCAAAGGCATTATGGAACCTGAAGACGCGGAAAAAGCAGCGAAAAGCGGCGCGGACGCATTGATTGTTTCCAACCACGGCGGTCGACAGCTCGACGATACCGTGTCTGCCATCAAAGCCTTGCCCGACATCGTCAGCGCAGTGGGCAGCGACATCGAAGTTTGGATGGACAGCGGCATCCGCAGCGGTCAGGATATTTTGAAGGCGTGGGCTTTGGGCGCGAAAGGTACAATGATAGGTCGGGCGTTCCTGTATGGCTTGGGCGCGTATGGAGAAGAAGGCGTAACCCGTGCGCTGGAAATCCTGTATAAAGAAATGGATATATCTATGGCGTTTACGGGACACCGCGATATTCAAGATGTCGATGCTTCGATTTTGAGAGGCAAAGATTGGGGCAGGGAAACGGTTTAGATACTGAAAAATACGATGCCGTCTGAACACAGGGTTCGGACGGCATTAAAATTTGGCTGTATTTTAATAATGTGTTGATTAAATATCTGACAAAACGCCCTTTTGTAAAGGAAGTTTTGTCAAACGGGGTTGCCTGCAATGCACCACTCTATTTTTCAAGCGATGCCGCCCCTAAAGGGAATGACTTTGTAAATTGTTCATTTTCCTGATTGTCAGTAAAAAACGGCAAACCGATCAAACGATAATGCGGTGTATCTTTTTGCAGAATCTTATCCGTCCCGTATTCCGCTGTAATTGCCTTTAAAAAAGCGTCTTTCCACGAATCATTTTCCACCAAATGCTCACCTTTTGGTTCAATGAAAATTTGGTAATGCAAAAAGTCATCCACACCATTGGAAGAAGATTTTTGTTTATTTTTCAGCAATAAAATAAAGTCCGGCATAAATCCTTCACCATCGGAAAAGTTATTCAATTTAAACACTTCTTCATTACGGATTAAATGAACATCATATTTAGACTTCAAATCGCCCAAATGCTCTGAAATAAATTGAATTAACGCTTCTTCCAAACTCGTTCCAGCAAAATTATCCATCACATACCAATCATTTTGCGTGGCAATGGCAGTTTTTATATCATCTTTTTTGACCCATTTTTGTTTTGGTGTGCCAAAAATTTCCCACAATTTTTTAGGCGTAAATTCTTTTGTACCGATAAATGGCATATCACTTTCATTCAAATGTTTTTCAACCATTTCCAAGATTTTTAGGCAGCCTGCAAGTTTGTCATCTGGGCTGATCTGTTTGTCTTGCCCTAATCCCAAAAATTCAATTTGTCAATCTTTTAACAAGTTATTTTGCAATTCATTGCGATTGTAAATGTTGAGTTTGCTTTGCAAGCGGTCAAAATGGAATAAAGATTGACCATTTTTTCCTTTGATATGCAGGGATTTATTGAAAATGTGCCGTTCCATTTCACTCATTTTTATGATTTGAGTAAAATTATTTTGTGTGTCGATTTGTCGGGCTATTTCATCATTTTCATCGGCTGTAAATTGCGTTTCCTGCAACAGTTGATTGCCGTGAACTTGGAATGGAAGCGTTTGCGGATTGGCTTTCAGGCTGTCTGCATTATTGGCTCTGGCATTGGGATTGGGGATTTTTTTATTTGCCCAAATTAACAACTCTCTAAAATCCTGATTATCGGCAAATTCAGATTTGAGTTTAAATGTTGCCAATACCTTATCATCGTCTTTTTCAGGCAAATAACCGTCTTTTCGTAACTCGTTTTTCAGTTCTGTAATATAGCGAGATTGCTCATCGTGCGTGTAATAAAACAATTCTTCCAAAATACGCAATTCGTGTTGCATATCGTTGTCAAATTTGCGTTTATTCGGCTGTTTACCTTCAAACGCAAATGGAAAATAACGCACGCCGCGACCAATCAACTGCTTTTCCGATACAGTAGCGGCAGCCGTTTTGCCTGATTTTTTATTTGAACCGCCGCCGTTTTGCCCTTCATACAAACGCACAATATCAAACAAATTCAGAACGTCCCAACCTTCGGTTAATCTGTCCACCGTAAAAATGGCACGAATCGGATTATCAGCCGCTTCCAAATTATTCAGCAATTTTTCTGTTTCGCTGTCGGTTTTTTCGGTTTTGGTTTTGTTGGTTTCGGAGTTGGTAATAATCACATTGTGTTTTTGATAATTTTGTTTTACCCAATCTGCCAAATGTGCAAACTCAACGCCTTTTTCCTGCATAAATTTTAGGGCTTGTTCAGTGCGGGTTTTGCCTTGTTCGTTGGCGTTATCGCTATCGCTATCGTTCAAGCTTGTTGAAAATGTAGTTAAAAACGAAAAATCAACCGCCTGCACATTTTCTGCCCAATTTAAAAATGCCAGATAATCCGCTTTTGATTCATCAATCGTCTTACTTCTAAACAACATCACAGGCTTGAAATTGGCAATGCCATATTTCAACGCAATTCGATGTCGATACCAAGCAAACAATAAAGCGTGTAACACTCGCTCTTTCTTACCCAGCGTACTGGATACCAAATTGATTTCTTTGGTATAACCTTTTTGCAAAAATTCTTTTAAGCCAAATTTTGTGATGATTTTATCAGCGTATTTTTGTTGTACATCGGCATTTTCAGGCAGCGTGGCGGTAAATTCCAACAGCACATTTTGGCTATGATTGCCATTTTTATTGAGTAACAATTCCAAAACCATATGCTCCCAGCCTTTACGTTCAATTTCGGCATTGCTGGTGCGGTCGTTCATTTCCTTTTCTAAATCTAATTCGCCTTGTTTTTTGCCTTTGGTTTGCGCGTTTAAATGGTGCGCTTCATCACCCAGCATCACAAGGTTCAATTTGTGCAAATCCGCCAATGTGGTTTGATTTTCCCGCCGGGTGCGAATATCGTTATACAGCTTTTGAATGCTGGTAAATTTAATTTCAATGCCGTCTGAATGTGGGCTAAATGTCTCCACTTTGCGAATAGGAATTACCGTATCGCCCTGCAAAATCTTCTCGGTAAATAAAAATTTTGCGTGCGTCGGATCGGTAAAATTATTTTCCGTTTTATCCACGATATTGTTTTGATTCACAAAAAACAGAAAATGCCGATAACCTTTTTCAAAATAATACAAAATCAACGCCGCCATCATCATCGTTTTGCCAGCACCTGTTGCCATATTGAACAGCAAATGCGTTGGCTTATTTTTTAAATCAGGGAAATCGTCTAGCTTTGAAGTGCGGTCAAAAATCAAAAAGTTTTCAAGGGCAGATTTTTGCCATTCAAAAAAATCATATTTTAAGTTTTTGGACGTAAATTCTGGCATTTCAAGTAATTCAGGCTTGTATTTTTTAACCGCTTTACGTTCATTTTCAATCACTTCAAACAACGTTTTATTATTCGCCATCTTTTTTCTCCGCTTGATTTTTTACTGATTGATAGAATGCACGGCTTAAGGCTTTATCATCATCGTTCAGGCAATCTGCAAATTGTTCGTCATCCATTTCGGATAATGAAACATACATTTGATTTAAATCCAACATTTCAAGCACCATTTGTTTTTGTTCGTCTAATGGCAAAGATTGAAATTCAGGCTCTTGAATGATTTGACTAAATTCATTTACGCTGACGTTGTATTTCAAGAAATAGCGTTCGCATAAACCTTCAAACAGCGTTTTGATGCCGTCTGAATCTTCGCAAGCCAAAATTTGTTGTTTTGCGGTTTCGTTAAATGGGGCAAGTTCGGCATAAACAAACTCGCCACCACCTTGCCAATTCACGGCTTTGGAAATACCGCCTTGCTCGCCATCAATCACTTTTTTCAAGCGTTCAACAGCAAGCGTTTCAATATAATCCATTTGTTCAATACCGATATATTGGCGGTTCATTTTGTGGGCAACGGCGGCGGTTGTGCCACTACCAAGATGGTAGTCTAAGACGATGTCGGATTCGGATGTGGCAATTTGAATAAGATACTGCAATAAGCTCTCAGGTTTTGGAGTAGTAAAAACTTTGCTGCCGAACAGTTTTTTCAATTCATCTGTCGCATGTGTATTTAAGATATCCTGTATTAAGTTCTTATAGGGAGCAGAACGTTCTATCGGCTTGTTTTCGTTATCAACCAACATATAGTTTTTATAACATACACTCCATCCAGATTTTTTAGACTTTGATTTTCTAAACTCCAAAAAACCGTTTGTTATTGCCCAATCAATTTTATTTTTACTCCATTTCCATATCCAGCCATCATTGACAAATTCAGTCCTGCCATTCGGATACGTAAAAGTGCCATCTGGACATTGGATTGCAAAATTCAAACTGTCACTATACTGCAATCCCCCTCTATCTAAATTGTCGATATAATATTTGCCTCTTTCCTGTTCAAACTTATCACTTAATTTGTATCTCTCTGTATCATAAGAAAACGTGTTTTTATTTAATTTAACTGTTTTAAAGTTCTTTGAGTAACATAAGACAAACTCTGTAATAGTCGCTATCTGTTTGGCATCGGACGCACCTGTCTTTTTTTCCCAAATAAAATTGCAGATGAAATTTTCATTTCCGAAAACTTCATCCATTAAAATTTTCAAATATGCCTGTTCGTTGTCGTCAATTGACACAAAAATCGAACCGTCTTTCATAAGCAGCTCTTTGGCGATTTCTAGACGGTTTTTCATAAAAGTCAGCCAAGTGGAATGATTAAATTTGTCGTTGTATTTAAAACCGTCATTACCCGTGTTATATGGCGGGTCAATATAAATCAGCTTCACTTTGCCTTTAAACTGCTTGGCAAGCGAATGCAGGGCAATCAGATTATTGCCTTTGATAATGAGATTTTCGGCGGGTGTGCCGTCTGAATGTCGTTTGATTTCGCCAACGGCTTGTTTGCCGTCTGCGGTATAGCGAGAGAATTTTGAGAATGCTTTTGCGTCAAAAAGCCGATCAATTTCATCAAAAGCAAGGGTTTGATTAAAAAAGATTTCTTGTCTTTTTCGGGTTAATTTAGTGTATAATTGGCTGGCTGGCTGGCTGGCTGGCTGGCTGGCTGGCTGGCTGGCTGGCTGGCTGGCTGGCTGGCTGGCTGGCTGGCTGGCTGTTATTGCGTTTAAAATAAATTTCTTCGCCTTCCTCGGTGCTTTGTCCGCCATTTAACACACAATCTTTAAACGGAAAATCCAACACAATATCACTGCTGTCTTTCAAAAAGCGGTTGCTGTCCGTCAAACCAATGCGGTTGGCGTATTTTGTGTAGGAATTATTGACGCTGTGTTTGTCCAAGAAAAAACGGAAATCCTGCAATTTAAACACCAGCACACCATTCACTTCCACAAAGAAATGGCGTTTTAACTCATCATTACTCAATAACAAACCGATAATGGTCGGGTCGGTTTTTTCCACCAAATCCAACAGGATGTTTTTGGCTAAAATGGTTTTTTCTTCGTTCGCCCATACTTTTTCGTGTGGTAGTAGGGCTTGGGTTAATTCGGTTTGAATGTCTGTCTTCATCGTTATAAATCCTCATCAGTTATTTTAATGTGCCATTCTTGTGTAACGGCAAATGGCTTTGCAAATAGATTCTAATAAAATCAATTATTTGATGTCTTTGCTGTTTCCGGGGGCGTTCGCAAAGTTGCGATAAGCGGGGCGGGTGTCCGAGTGTGTCGGGATTTTGCGGAAATATCAACACATTATTCAAGCACAGCCTGTATTTTTAACCGCCGTTCAGGCGGCGGATGCCGCCGTGTTCATCAGGCGCAAGGCTTTCAGACGGCATATTTCTTTTTGATATTCCGCCAGACCGACAAAGCGGCCGTTTTCCGTGTAAACGCGTACCGGCGTGTCGGAAGGCAGGTCTTCTTCGAAACGCGGACGTTGTCCGCAGTGGAGCATATGGACGGCATAATCGTTTAAAACGGTTTGGGGAAAGTGTGAAACCAATACGTCGCAGGGTAGCAGCAAGCTGTCGCGTTCTGTTTCGTTCAAATTTGCCAAGGCCTCAAGCGTGTGGCTTTGGGCGATGGTAAAGCCGGCGGTTTCAGTGCGGCGCAGGGCGGTCAGGTGGGCGAACGTGCCGATGTGTTTGGCGATGTCTTCGCTGAGGGTGCGGATGTAGGTGCCTTTGCTGCAACGTACGTCGATGACGGCTTTGGGCGCGTCAAATTCGGCAATATCGATGGCGTAAACGGTAATGTAGCGCGCTTTGCGTTCGATGACGATGCCTTTGCGGGCGTATTCGTACAGCGGTTTGCCTTCGTGCTTGAGCGCGGAAAACATTGGCGGCACTTGGCGGATGTTGCCTGTCAGTGCTTGGCAGGCCGTCTGAAATTCGGCTAAGGAAATATCGGCGCGGGCGGTGGCAATGATTTCGCCTTCGGCATCACCCGTGCTGCTGGCTTCGCCGAGTTTCAGCGTGGCGGTGTAGGCTTTGTCGGCATCCAGCAGGTATTGGGCGAACTTGGTCGCTTCACCGAAGCAGACGGGCAAAAGTCCGGTTGCCAAAGGGTCGAGCACGCCGGTATGTCCGGCTTTTTCGGCATGAAACAAACGCCGCGCTTTTTGCAGCGCGGTGTTGCTGGAAAGGCCTTCGGGTTTGTCCAAGAGCAAAACACCGTTGACGGCACGTTTTTGGGGTTTGCCTGTATTCATGGTTCGATGTTCGGACGGCATGGGCATATCCGTCAGTCTTCAACCGGTTTTTCCGCCGCTACTTGGTCGATAAGGGCGGACAGGTTCAAACCGCGTTCCAAAGATTCGTCGTATTTGAAATGCAGTTCGGGCGTTTTGAACAGCTTGATGCGTTTGGCCAATTCGCTGCGGAGGTGTCCGCGCGCGTGTTCCAGCACTTCTTCCGTAATTTCGCGCGCGTCTTGGTTTAAAATGGTGTAGAACACGGTGGCGTGGCTGTAATCGCGGGTAACTTCGACTTCGTTGACGGTAATGAAGCCGGCGCGCGGGTCTTTCAGTCCGGTACGGACGAGTTCGGCAAGCTCGCGCATAATTTGTTCTTTGACACGGTCTTGGCGGGCATAGCCGCGTTGGGGTTTTCTCATGAATATCCTCAGATTTCAGATTTGGTTTCAGACGGCATTTTTGCCGCCGGGGCGGTTGCGAAAGGGCGTATTATAGCCTAATCGGCGGGATTTTAAGGTAATACATTGATAAGAACGGATATAGTTATTATACTTGGCAACCCGAACGGCACGTGCCGTTTTCTGTAACGCATACATTGTAAAGAAAGCCATGTCCAACGAAAACCGTACTTGTTCCTTTTGCGGAAAATCCAAATCACACGTCAAACATTTAATTGAGGGCGAAAACGCCTTTATCTGTGACGAATGCGTCTCAAACTGTATTGAAATATTGCATGAAGACGGAAATGACGGCACGCCTTCGGAAAGTGCCGGAGGGGAGCCGGAAGAATCCGGCAAGCTGCCCACGCCCGCCGAAATCGTCGCCAACCTCAACGACCACGTTATCGGTCAGGAACAAGCCAAGAAAGCCTTGGCGGTGTCGGTGTACAACCATTACAAACGCCTGCGCCATCCTAAAGCAGGAGCTAATGTCGAATTGTCGAAATCCAACATCCTGCTTATCGGCCCGACCGGATCGGGTAAAACCCTGCTGGCGCAATCTTTGGCGCGCAAACTGGATGTGCCGTTCGTGATGGCGGATGCCACAACTTTGACTGAAGCAGGTTATGTCGGCGAAGACGTCGAGCAAATCATTACCAAGCTTTTGGGCAAATGTGATTTCGATGTCGAAAAAGCCCAGCGCGGCATTGTCTATATCGACGAAATCGATAAAATTTCACGCAAAAGCGACAACCCGTCGATTACCCGCGACGTATCCGGCGAAGGTGTGCAACAAGCCTTGTTGAAACTGATTGAAGGTACAGTGGCCAGCGTTCCGCCCCAAGGCGGCCGCAAGCATCCGAATCAGGAATTTATCAACGTCGATACCACCAACATCCTGTTTATCTGCGGCGGCGCGTTTGCAGGCTTGGAAAAAGTCATCCGCCAGCGTACTGAAAAAGGCGGTATCGGTTTCGGTGCGTCCGTTCACAGCAAGGACGAAAATGCCGACATTACCAAGCTGTTCGGCATCGTCGAACCGGAAGACTTGATTAAATTCGGTCTGATTCCAGAATTAATCGGACGTTTGCCTGTGATTGCAACTTTAGAAGAATTGGACGAAGACGCGCTGATTAATATTTTGACCGAGCCGAAAAATGCTTTGGTCAAGCAGTATCAGGCGTTGTTCGGTATGGAAAATGTCGAACTGGAGTTTGAAGAAGGCGCATTGCGTTCCATCGCGCGTCAGGCAATGGAACGCAAAACCGGCGCGCGCGGCCTGAGGTCCATCGTCGAACGCTGCCTGCTCGATACGATGTACCGCCTGCCTGATTTGAAAGGCTTGAAAAAAGTGGTGGTCGGTAAGGCAGTCATCGAAGAGGGCAGGGAACCGGAATTGGTGTTCGAGTCCTGATGGCAAACAAAACCGCTTCGGAACGTTGAACCACGTTTCTGAAGCGGTTTTTTGTTTCTGATGCCGTCTGAAGCCTTCCCGCCTTCAGACGGCATTTGAGTTTTACGGATTGTCTGATGTCGCGGCAAATTCCGTCAGCGCGTGTTCCAAACGTCGCAAACCTTCCGCCATATCCTCATCGTTCAACAGTAGCGAAGGCGCGAAACGCAATACGTCCGCACCCGCAACCAAAATCATCACGCCGTGTTTCAAGGCGGCGGCGGTGATTTCGGATGCGCGTCCGCGATAGGCTTCGTCCAACACGCAGCCGAGTAGCAGCCCCATCCCGCGAACTTGTGAGAACAAGCCCGTTTTCCTGCACAAATCCAGCAATGCCGTCTGAAGTTTCTGCCCCTGTTCACGGACATGGTTTAAAGTTTCGGGCGTATTGATGATGTCGAATGCGCGGCTGCCGACCGCACACGCCATCGGGTTGCCGCCGAAAGTCGAGCCGTGCGTGCCCGGTTGGAAGGCGGCGGCAATCTTTTCTGTCGCCAGCATCGCGCCGATCGGAAAGCCGCAGCCCAAGGCTTTTGCCGAACTCAAAATATCGGGAACAATGCCGTAATGTTCATAGGCAAACAGCCTGCCCGTATGCCCCATCCCGGTTTGAACTTCGTCCAAAATCAACAACGCATTGTGCCGGTCGCACAGACGGCGCGCGGTTTGCAAATATTCCGCAGTGGCGGGCAGGATGCCGCTTTCGCCCTGTATCGGCTCGATGATGACCGCGCAGGTCTGTTCGCCGACGGCAGCTTCCAGCGCGGCAATATCGTTGAACGGAACGTGCGTAATGCCTTGCGGCAGGGGTGCATAATCCTTGCTGTATTTCGGCTGACCGCCGACGGACACGGTAAACAGCGTGCGTCCGTGAAAACTGTTGATACAGGCGACGATTTCGCTTTTTCCTCCGCCGAAACGGTCGCGGGCGTATTTCCTCGCCAGCTTCAACGCCGCCTCATTCGCTTCCGAGCCCGAGTTGCAGAAAAAAACCTTGTCGGCAAAACTGTTTGCAACCAATTTTTGCGCCAATTCCTGCGCTGGACGCGTCGTATAGATATTGGAAATGTGCCACAGCTTGTGCATCTGCGCGTTTAAAGCATCGACAAGGGCAGGGTGGCAGTGTCCCAGCGCATTGACGGCGATACCGCCTGAAAAATCAATATATTCACGCCCTTTCGTATCCCAAACGCGGCTGCCTGAAGCGCGTTCGGGAATCATCGGGGCAAAGGCGAAATTGGGGGTCAGATAGTTTTGCATAATTGCTCCTGATTGCGGTTTTGCTCGGGATTATGCACCGTTTTTCAAAGCAGATAAAGGGAAATTGCCGACAATATCGGGCAGCGGTAAAAATAAACCGAAATATTTTCAATCGGATAGATGAAAAATCAAAAAAATTTCGATAAAATGCTTGAGGCGCGGCAGCGTTTTGATTTAGAATCTCCCCAATATTTTTATCTTCAGACGGCATTTCATCATGCAAGGCAAAAAATTTACAACCGCTTATTGCTATTGGTACCACACAGACGTGCGGTACTTTTTTGCGCTTGCTTGAAATCCATCCCATACGCAAAACAGGCCGCTCGAAAACGGGGCGGCTTTTTTGTTACCTTCACACAGGTCGCCCGATTCGGCAACACACGACAGAATCAGGAAAATGACCATGAATGCAATGCCCCAAACCGCCGCACAAAACGAAACCCTGCACACTTGTAGCATTATTGTCGATGATGCACAGGATTTTTCCCCCATGCTTCTCGATGCAGGGCGGGACGACACACTTATCAGCGAATCGATGATTCCGCAAATCCGCACCGTTGCCGCCCTGATAGCCGCCGAACGGCACGACTTCAGCCGCAGCAGCCCCGCCGAGTTTACCGATGCCGCCGATTTTTTTGCCGCACGGATTCTCGTATTGGGCGTGCGACGCTTCCATCTGGACGTATCGCTGCTTCAGATTTTGAAAACCGCCAACAGCCGCGCCCGCCGCTTTGCCGAAAAACACCGCCTGTTTTTCACACCCGCACAAGCCGAATTGAGCCTGAACAAACACAAAAACCGCCGCCTGCTGACCGTAGAAACCGAACACGAAGTCGAAAACAAAGGCAACCCAGTCGCCAACAGCCTCGCATTTGTCCGCAAATTGCACACCCTGCCCCTGTAAACATCACGATTTGCCGGCAGAATGCTTGCCAAAATTCCCGACGGCGATACAATAAAACCGATTTTCCACCCAAACAGGACACACATGAAAAAAATCATCGCCTCCGCGCTTATCGCAACATTCGCACTCGCCGCCTGCCAAGACGACACGCAGGCGCGGCTCGAACAGCAGCAGAAACAGATTGAAGCCCTGCAACAGCAGCTCGCACAGCAGGCAGACGATACGGTTTACCAACTGACTCCCGAAGCAGTCAAAGACACCATTCCTGCCGAAGCACAGGCAAACGGCAACAACGGGCAACCCGTTACCGGTAAAGACGGGCAGCAGTATATTTACGACCAATCGACAGGAAGCTGGCTGCTGCAAAGCCTGGTCGGCGCGGCGGCAGGCGCGTTTATCGGCAACGCGCTGGCAAACAAATTCACACGGGCAGGCAACCAAGACAGTCCCGTCGCCCGGCGCGCGCGTGCAGCCTACCATCAGTCCGCACGCCCCAATGCGCGCACCAGCAGGGATTTGAACACGCGCAGCCTCCGTGCAAAACAACAGGCGGCGCAGGCGCAGCGTTACCGCCCGACAACGCGCCCGCCCGCCAATTACCGCCGCCCCGCTATGCGCGGTTTCGGCAGGAGGCGGTAAACCCGGCGCGCCAATGCCGTCTGAAGAGCTTTCAGACGGCATTTTTGCATTTGTTAGGGACATTGTTATGTTGCCGTTTGATTTTCAGACGGCATTTTGTTTCCAAGCGTTTGATGTCGGGATGGCAATTCTGATTTACGTGCGTTGGCAGGGTGGCATTGTCATGCCGCCGTTGGGTTTTCAGACGGCATCATATCGAACAGTCAAGCCGTAGGGCGAGCATTCTTGCCCACCGTTGCAAGGGCGGGATTGGGTGGGCAGGAATGCCCACCCTGCATCTGAAACCCTTCCGTGTCATTCCCGTGCAGGAAGGAATCTAGATATTTGAATTTACGGAAATTTTCAATCGTTGCCAAAGCGGAAAAGGGTTTTTATTACAGCCTAATCCTTTGGGTATCAAAGCCGGGCGGTGCTGAAACATTGCAAAAATGCCGTCTGAAACTCGAAATCGGTTTCAGACGGCATTGGTTTATGCGGCAGGTTGGGGCTTAGCGGTCTTTGTAACGGCGTTCGCCTTTGCCTGCAAAAGAATCGCCGGCTTTGCGTTTGCCTTTGAAGCCTTCGCCGGTTTTTTTGAAACCGTCTCTCTTAAAGCCTTCTTTCTTGAAACCTTCGCCGCGCGTTTTGCCGCCGAAGCCTTCTTTGCTCGGTTTATGATCGCCGCGCCAACCGCCGGATTTACGATCGCCCCAGCCGCCTTTGCCTTTCGGCTTGCCGCCTGCGGATTTGCGTTTGCGGGTCGGTTCCATGCCTTCGATGGTCAGTTCGGGCAGTTTTCGGTTAATGTATTTTTCGATTTTGTGGACTTTGACGTATTCGTTCACTTCGGCAAACGTAATCGCAATACCCGTGCGGCCTGCGCGGCCGGTGCGCCCGATGCGGTGGACGTAGTCTTCCGCCTGTTTCGGCAGGTCGTAGTTGATAACGTGGGTAATGGTCGGTACGTCGATACCGCGTGCGGCAACATCGGTGGCAACCAAAATTTTGCAGCGGCCTTTACGCAAATCCATCAGCGTGCGGTTGCGCCAGCCTTGCGGCATATCGCCGTGCAGGCAGTTTGCGGCGAAACCTTTTTCGTACAGTTCATCCGCAATGACTTCGGTCATGGCTTTGGTGGACGTGAAAATCACGCATTGATCGATATTGGCATCGCGCAAGATATGATCGAGCAGGCGGTTTTTGTGGCGCATATCGTCGCAGTACAGCAGTTGTTCTTCGATTTTGCCTTGATCGTCCACGCGTTCGACTTCGATGATTTCAGGGTCTTTGGTCAGTTTGCGCGCCAGTTTGCCGACCGCGCCGTCCCAAGTGGCGGAGAACAACAAAGTCTGACGGTCGCTCGGCGTTGCTTCCACGATGGTTTCGATGTCGTCGATAAAGCCCATATCCAACATACGGTCGGCTTCGTCCAAAATCAGCACTTCCAAACGTTCAAAATCAACTTTGCCGCTTTGCATCAGGTCCATCAGACGGCCCGGCGTGGCGACAATCAGATCGACCGGTTTGCTCAGGGCACGGGTTTGGTAGCCGAAAGACGCGCCGCCGACGATGCTGACGGTGCGGAACCAACGCATATTTTTGGCATACGCCAGCGCGTTTTTCTCGACTTGAGCCGCCAGTTCGCGGGTCGGGGTCAACACCAAAGCACGCGGGCCTTTGCCCGGTTTTTCGCTGCGTTTGGTCAGTTTTTGCAAAGTCGGTAACAGAAAGGCGGCGGTTTTGCCGGAGCCGGTTTGCGCCGAAGCCATGATGTCGCGGCCTTCCAAAGCAAACGGAATGGCTTGCGCCTGAATCGGCGTCGGGCTTTCGTAACCCTCGCTGCTGACGGCGGACAAAATGTTTTTATCAAGGTTCAAATCGGCAAATTTAATAGACATGGCTATCCTTGGAAGACAACAACGCCCGCGTCCGAAAGGTTCAGACGGCCTGAAGCAGGGAAGGGTAACGATACGGGGAATGTGAAGTTACAGGGTTGTCGCAAGCGGCTTGCTTGTGGTTTACATCGACGGCAACCTGCACAGATATGCTTTGCAAAATCAAAGCAACAGAAGAAACGCGCCCGTAAGGGCGGTTTAGGTTGGAAGGCGATGGCTTCGTATGACAAGATAAGCGACGGATGGTATAGGGTTTGCCCGAAACGGTCAAGCAATCGGGCGTTAATTACAGTAAAATTGCCGTTTTCCACTTTATTCCGCCTGAAACCAATGACCGACATCACACCGTTTGCCAACCGCTTGGGCAAAAACATCAAACACCTTATGAAATGGGCGAAACGCAACGGCATCGAAGCCTGGCGCATTTACGACCGCGACATCCCCCAATTCCCCTTTGCCGCCGATGTTTACGGCGATCGAATCCACCTTCAGGAATACGATACCGGCTGGCTGATGCGGCCCGAAGAATACGAAGCGTGGCTTGCCGAAGTCTTGGAAGCCGTCGCTTTCGTTACCGGTTTTGCGCCCGAACAAATCCGCCTCAAACGCCGCGAACGCCAAAAAGGTTTGCAGCAGTACGAGAAAACCGGCAAGGCGGGCGACGATTTCGTCATCACCGAAAACGGCCGCAAGTTTTGGGTCAACCTTGATAAGTATTTGGATACGGGGCTTTTTTTGGATCATCGAAACACGCGCAAAAAAGTCGGCGAAACGGCGGCGGGCAAACGTTTTTTAAACCTGTTTTCCTACACCGGCAGCTTCACCGTCTATGCCGCCACCGGCGGCGCGGCATCCAGCGAAACCGTCGATTTGTCCAACACATATCTTGATTGGGCGAAACGCAATTTTGAATTGAACGGCATCGATACGGAACGACACAAAATCGTCCGCGCCGACGTGTTCCAATATCTTCAGACGGCATATGGGGAAGGCAGGCGGTTCGACCTCATTGTGATGGACCCGCCCAGTTTTTCCAACAGCAAGAAAATGTCCGACATCCTCGACATCCAGCGCGACCACAAAAAGCTGATTGACGGCGCGGTGAAGCTGCTCGCTTCAGACGGCATTTTGTACTTTTCCAACAACCTGCGCAGCTTCGTCTTAGACGACTTGGTATCGGAACAATACGCCGTCAAAGACATTTCCAAACAATCCGTTCCCGAAGATTTCCGCAACAAAAAAATCCATAGGTGCTGGGAAATCCGCCACAAATCTTAAGGGTGCGAAAAAGCCGCCGGAATCTTCCGGCGGCTTTTTCGATTGCGCTTTATCAGGCGATAGAGGCTTCGACAAAGGCGGTCAGCTGACCTTTTGCCAATGCGCCGACTTTGGTGGCGACGACTTCGCCGTTTTTGAACACCATCAGGGTCGGAATGCCGCGCACGCCGAAACGGGACGGGGTGGCTTCGTTGTCGTCGATGTTGATTTTGACCACTTTCAGACGGCCTTCAAATTCGGCGGCAATGTCGTCCAAAATCGGGGCAATCATTTTGCAGGGGCCGCACCACGGAGCCCAAAAGTCCAGCAGGACGGGGATATCTGCATTTAAAACGTCTTTTTCAAAAGCGGCATCGCTGGTGTGTACAATCAATTCGCTGCTCATTATTTTTCCTTTTCGGTTGGGATTGGCACGATAGCGTGCAGGATAGGGCTTGGGCATAAAAATTTCAAGTGGGCGGGCGGGATAATAGTTTTTCTGTACCGCCCCAATCGCCTTTGCAAATTCTAAAAAACGGTTCGGACAGTATTTTATTTCTGAAAATTACTTTTATTATCAAAATGTAAGGAATACGTTTGAGGCTGTACAGAAGCGCGCGGGCGGTGTATGCTCCGTTTGAATTGATTCTTAAAGTATGAATGTTCAAAACCAAACCCGAAACCCTGTAAAAGGAACACTGCGATGACTGATTTTTCCGTTTGGGAGACCGCCCCCTTTGGTGCAACCGTCGATCATATCCTGCAACGCTACCACAATGTCCACCGTGCACAATTTGAAGAATTGGTGCCGCTGGCGCAAAAAGTGGCCCAAGTTCATGCCGACACCTTTCCGGCGGAAATTGCCGAGCTGCTTGCCTATATGCAGAACGAACTGCTGATGCATATGATGAAAGAGGAAAGGATGCTGTTTCCGATGATTAATCAGGGTGTCGGACGCGGTGCGGCGATGCCCATCGGCGTGATGATGCACGAACACGAAGAACACGACCGCGCCATCGCACGGCTCAAAGAGCTGACCGACAATTTCCAACCGCCAGAAGGGGCTTGCGGAAGCTGGACGCGGCTTTACGCGCTGGCGAAAGAAATGGTGGAGGATTTGAACGACCACATTCATTTGGAAAACGATATTTTGTTTGCCCGCGTACTCGATTCTTAAGGGATAGGAGTCGGATATTTCCATGCCGTCTGAAATACGGTTTTCCGTTTCAGACGGCATTTCCGTGTTTCAGCCCAGCAATTCGGGCGGAATGCGGCATACGGGAATCGGGTTGATTTTGTGCTGCATGGCGCGGTGAAGTCGCGTATAGATTTCTAGAACTTCGCGCTGCCGCCCTTCAAAATCTTCGGGTTTGCGCGTGCCGTACACGCCCATTGCCCACTCCAGTTCGGGATAGCTTGCGCCCATCTGTTCTTCGTCGGTGCGTTCCGTATCCCACAGGCCGTCGGTCGGCGGGGCTTTTTGAATCGCCTCGTCCACGCCCAATGCTTCGGCAAGCCGGTAAACCTGCGTTTTGGTCAGGTCGGCAATCGGGCTGATGTCCACGCCGCCGTCGCCGTATTTAGTAAAAAAGCCCACGCCGAAATCTTCAATCTTATTACCTGTCCCCGTAACCAGCAGTCCGTGTATCTGCCCGTAGTAGTACAGGGTCAGCATACGTAGGCGGCTTCTGGCGTTGGCGAGGGAAAGCGGCTGACTGTCAAATGCCGTCTGATGAGCACCGACGGTTTGTTCAAAGGTCTGGAAGGTGTCGGTCAGATCGACCGTTTGCGCGCTTACATTGGCATATTGCCGTTGCAGATTGCGGATGTGCAGCCTTGCCCGCTCAAGCTGGCCGGGGTGTTGGCGTATCGGCATATCCAGAAGCAGCGTGGGGCGGCCGGTGCGGGCGGCGAGTGCGGAGACGACGGCGGAATCGATGCCGCCGGAAACGCCCACGACAAACCCTTTTGCATTTGCCCGGGCGGCGTATTCGTCCAACCATCGGGCGATATGTGTGATAACTGCCTGCGTATCCATTTTTCCTCCTGTCGAAAATATCCGCATCATAGCCTGCCGGCGGTGCAATTTGAATAGATTGCAGGCAGGTTGATGAATATTTTTCCCATTCCCCGCTTAAAAAAGTCATACGGGAAAAGGCGGGCGGCAAGATGGCGCGTGTTATAATATTGTTGACAATTTAGGCGGCCCGGTGCCGCCTTAGGCTTCAAAACATATTCATATTTTTTACTATTTGATTGATTCGATGTCTGATTTTTTTCATTCTGACGTGTTGTCCGTTTCCGAGTTGAACGCATTTGCCAAAAGTCTTTTGGAAAACCACCTTGCCGGTTTGTGGATTGCCGGCGAAGTATCCAACCTGACCCGTGCCGCCAGCGGGCATTATTATTTCTCGCTCAAAGACAGCCGCGCACAGGTGCGTTGCGCGATGTTCAAGGGTGCGGCGGTGCGTTTGGCGAAGCCTTTGAAAGAAGGCGACCATATCGAGGTATCAGGAAAAATCAGTATTTATGAAGCGCGGGGCGAATTTCAGATTACCGTAAACGAAGTACGGCTCAAAGGTTTGGGGCAGCTTTACGAAGCCTATGAGCGGTTGAAGGCGCAGTTGCAGGCGGAAGGCGCGTTTGCGGCGGAACGCAAGAAACCTTTGCCCGTCCGTCCGCAATGTATCGGCATCGTAACCAGTCTGGCGGCGGCGGCTTTGCGCGATGTCGTTACTACCTTGAAACGCCGCGCACCCGAAATCCCCGTTATCGTTTATCCGACACCCGTTCAAGGCGCAGGCAGCGAATTGCAAATTGCCCAAGCGATTAAAACCGCCTCGCAACGCGCCGAATGCGATGTGTTGATTGTCTGTCGCGGCGGCGGCAGCATTGAAGACTTGTGGGCGTTTAACGAAGAACCGGTCGTGCGCGCCATCGAATCCTGCACGGTTCCGGTCGTCAGCGGCGTAGGCCACGAAACCGATTTCACGCTCGCCGATTTCGTCGCCGATATGCGCGCGCCCACGCCGACCGGTGCGGCGGAACTGGTCAGCCCCAACCGCCAAGAATCGCTGCACCGCCTCGCCCAAGCCCAATGCCGTCTGAAAACCGTTTTGGAACAACGCTATTTCGATGCCAGCCAAAAACTCGACTGGCTGGCGCGGCAAATCCGTCATCCGCGCCAAAAACTCGACGAACAGCGCGCTTCAATCGGCAAGCTGGCGCAAACGCTGTCTTACTCGATGACGCAAAACGTCCGTACCCACACCGCCCGTTTCGAACGCCAAACCCAAGCCCTGAAACATTGCCGTCCTGATGTTTCCGTTTGCAAAAAAAACATCGACCGCTTTCAGACGGCCCTGTCGCACGCCTTCCACCAACTGCTTACCCACCGCCGCCAAAGCCTGACTGCCCAAGCCGCATTGCTCGAAGCCGTTTCGCCGCAGCACATTCTGGAGCGCGGCTTTTCCGTCGTCAAAAACACACGCGGACAAGTCATCCGCAACGCCGATGTTTTGAAGCAGGGGCAGAAGCTGCACATTATCTTCGCCGACGGCGAAACCGACGTGCGCGTAAGCAAAGAACAAGGGCAGCAGGATTTGTTCGATTGCATTTAAACCCAATCGGAAAAACCGCTCCCCCGCCGCCGTCATTCCCGCGAAAGCGGGAATCCAGTCCCTTGACCTTAAGATAATCTTTAATTCGTCATTCCTGAAAAAGCGGGAATCCGGAAGCGAAAAGCCGCAGGAATTTGTCGGAAAAAACAGAAACCTTTCCGTACACCCGAAATGTTTCAGACGGCGCATCTTGGGGCGGATAAAAACCCGACCCGATATTTTTTTATAATTTTCAATAAGTTTCCATTGGGCAAATGAAATTTTATTTTTCAACTGACAGAAAGAGGATGTTATGAAGTTTTTAGACCGTGAGGCAAGCATTGCCAAGCCGGGTTTCAACCGTTGGCTCGTACCGCCCGCAGCATTGGCGGTACACCTTGCCATCGGGCAGATTTACGCCTATTCCGTATTCAACGCGCCGCTGACCAAACTTATCGGCATAACCGAATCGGCGGCCGGAGATTGGAAGCTGACGACCGTAGGTTGGATTTTCAGTATCGCACTCGCGATGCTGGGCGCGTCGGCCGCCCTGTTCGGTACGTGGATGGAACGGGTAGGGCCGCGCAAAGCCATATTTGCCGCCGCCTGCTGCTTCAGCCTGGGCTTCTTCGTATCCGCATTCGGCGTGCGTACGCACAACCTCTTCCTGCTCTATTTGGGCAACGGCGTCATCGGCGGCGTAGGCTTGGGTTTGGGCTACATCGGGCCGGTTTCCACACTGATGAAATGGTTTCCCGACAAGCCGGGTATGGCGACCGGTTTGGCGATTATGGGTTTCGGTGGCGGCGCAATGCTGGCCTCGCCGCTTTCCGTATCACTGATGAACACCTTTTCAAACGCTGCTTCGGTCGGGGTTGCCGAAACCTTCGCCGTATTGGGTCTGCTTTACCTCGCACTGATGATGTTCGGCGCGTTTACCATCCGCGTACCTGCCGACGGCTGGAAACCTGAAGGCTATACCGCGCCGAAAACGCAAAACAAGCTGGTCAGCAGCAATCATGTCAACGTGTCCCAAGCCATGAAAACGCCGCAGTTTTGGCTGTTGTTCTGGGTATTGTGCCTGAACGTAACTGCCGGCATCGGCGTATTGGGTCAGGCATCCGTGATGATTCAGGAACTCTTTTCCGAAACCTCCATAGGCAGGCAGGCAGCAGTCGGCGCAGGTGCGGCGGCAGGCTTCGTCAGCCTCCTGAGCCTGTTTAACATGGGCGGACGCTTTTTGTGGTCGAGCGTTTCCGACAAAATCGGACGCAAAAACACCTACACCATCTTCTTCGTACTCGGTTCGCTGCTGTATTTCGCCGTTCCCTCCATCGGCGAGGGCGGCAGCAAAGCCCTGTTCATCATCGGCTTTTGCGTGATTATTTCCATGTACGGCGGCGGATTTGCCGCCATTCCCGCCTACCTGAAAGACCTGTTCGGCACCTATCAGGTCGGCGCGATTCACGGACGCATCCTGCTGGCCTGGTCAACCGCCGCCGTCATCGGCCCGGTACTGGTCAATTACATACGCCAAAGCCAAATCGACAGCGGCATACCGGCGGCACAGGCATACAGCGTAACCATGTACATCATGGCGTGCCTGCTGATTATCGGTTTGTTGTGCAACCTCGCCGTCAAATCCGTACACGAAAAACACCACGAAAAAGACATCAAAACCGCCGCACACAGCGGCAACCCCGATGACGAAACCGCCATATCCGACGCTTACCTTGTGGGCGAAAAAGTTTCCGGCGGCGGCATATCGGTCTGGTGGCGTTGGGCATTGGCCGTCATACCGCTCGCCTACGGCGTGGTGATGGTCTTTGTCAAAGCACTCGACCTTTTCTCCTGAAAACGCCCGAATAAAATGCCGTCTGAAACAGCAGATGTTTCAGACGGCATTTTTGTGTTTTGGCGGGTTTAGGCTTTTTTGCGGCGGCGTTCGCCCGGCAGCAGCATGTCCGCCCATTTGATGATGTTGGCGACTTCGGCGGGGTTGAGTTCGTAGAACTGCCCGCGTTTGAGGCGGTTGGGCAGTCCGATGGGACCGAAGCCGATGCGCACGAGGCGGCTGACGGTGAGTCCTTGGCTTTCAAAAATGCGGCGCACTTCGCGGTTGCGGCCTTCTTTAATCACGACGTTGTACCATTTGTTCGCGCCTTCGCCGCCTTGTTCGCGGATGCGTTCGACTTTTGCCAAGCCGTCTTCGAGCATCACGCCTTCTTCGGTGAGGACGCGCATTTGTTCGCCGGTCAGCCCGCCCAAGACGCGCACGGCGTATTCGCGTTCGACTTCGAAGCTGGGGTGGGCGAAACGTTGGACGAGTTCGCCGGAGGTGGTAAGAATCAGAAGTCCGCTGGTGTTGATGTCCAAGCGTCCGATGGCGACCCAGCGGCTGCTGGCGGCCTGCGGCAGGCGGTCGAATATGCTGACGCGGCCTTGCGGGTCGTCACGGGAAACGATTTCGCCTTCTTGTTTGTAATACAGGATGATGCGCGGCAGGCGGTCCGCCCATTTGAGCTTGATGATGCTGCCTTTGACGGTAACGTGGTCGTCGGGGGTAACTTTGTCGCCCAGTTGCGCGGTTTTGCCGTTGACCGTTATCCAGCCGTTGGTAATCCATTCTTCCATTTCGCGGCGCGAGCCGACGCCGGACGCGGCAAGCACTTTTTGCAGGCGTTCGGGTTCCATGCGCGACAGGTCGCTGCGGCGTTCTTTCAAATCGCGCGCGTGTTCCATAATTTTTTGGTTGGGATTGCGGACGACGAGTTTTTTGGCTTTGGCGGCGCGCTGTTTGGGGACGTTTTGAGGTTTGATGCCGTCTGAAGCTTTTTGTCCGTAAGGTTGGGAAGCGGTTTTGCCCGTTTCATCTTTGGGACGGGCTTTGCTTTTGAACGGTTTGGCGGTTTTCTTGGCAGACGGGGCTGCGCCGTCGCGCCATTGGCGTTTGCTGGTGGGCTGTTTGGACATCATTTTTCCTAACTCGCCTGATAAGGCGGTTCTTCTGCGGCGTGTGCGGCAGGACGGGTTGATAAAATGCCGTCCTCGGTCGGACGGTTCGATATTGTACCTGATGCGGCGGTTTTGCGGATGAAATCGTCGCTGCGGCTTGGGGTCGGGGCAAAGTTTGTGCGACGGTTGAAATCGGTTTGCGTGCGGGAGTAGAATCTTTCAAATGATAAGAGGAGCAGTAAATGGATTTGCACAATATTCGGGAAGATTACAGCAAACGGGAATTGTCGGAAGCCGATTGCGCCGATAATCCGATCGAGCAGTTCGAGCGGTGGTTGGACGAGGCGGTACGCGCACAGGTCAACGAGCCGACGGCGGTCAATGTGGCGGCGGTTGACGGACGCGGCAGGCCCAACAGCCGTATGGTGCTGCTGAAGGAAGTTAATTCTGAAGGTTTTGTTTTCTTTACGAATTATCACAGCCGCAAGGGGCGTTCGCTGGATGCTCATCCATTTGCGGCGATGACGTTTTTTTGGCCGGAGCTGGAGCGTCAGGTGCGCGTGGAAGGGCGTGTTGAAAGGCTGGCGGAGAAGTTGTCGGACGAATATTTTGAGAGTCGCCCGTATCAGAGCCGTTTGGGTGCGTGGGCAAGTGCGCAGAGCGAGGTTATTCCGAACAAGGCGGTATTGGTGGCAAAGGCGGCGGCGGTTGGACTCAAACATCCTCTGCATGTGCCGCGTCCGCCGCATTGGGGCGGCTATATTGTGATTCCCGATTTGCTTGAGTTCTGGCAGGGCAGACCGAGCAGGCTGCACGACCGCATCCAATACCGTTTGCTGGATGGTGGCTGGATACGCGAGCGGCTGTCGCCTTGAACAGGAAAAAACATATGCCGTCTGAAAACCGGAATCGGGTTTCAGACGGCATTTTTTCACGGGGAAAACACGGACGGGAAGTTTTTTGTGTTCTGAACGGAAAGCTCGAATCCTCTTTATACCGGGGAATTATGATGCGGACGGCGTGAATGCGTCGGAGAAAAACAAGTTTTCCGGCAGCTTATGCTGTTGCACAAACAGATTCTTTGTTTGTTCGGTCATGGCCGGAGAACCGCAGGCAAATACTTCGTATTCCGACAGGTCGGGGTGGTCTTGTGCCGCGATGTCTTGTACGTGACCATTTCTTCCCTGCCAGCCCTCTCCGGGGCGGGACAATACGGGGGTGAAGCAGGCGTTTTTCAGACGGCATGCCAACCCTTGTGCTTCTTCGAGGGCATACAAATCATCCTGATGACGCGCGCCCCAGTAGAAATGGACGGCGCGGTTGCTGCCTTGGCGGATAAGGTCGAGCAGGATGCTGCGGATGGGGGCGTAGCCTGTGCCGGTTGCCAGCAGGATGACGGGTTTGCCGCTGTCTTCCTGCAAGGTAAACGAACCGAGCGGGCCTTTAACGCGGACGATGCCTTTTTCTTTGACTTTGGGTTCGCTGCCGAAAATCATTTCCGAGCAGACACCGTTTTCGTGCCTGCGGATGTGCAGTTCCAAAATGCCTTCTTGGTCGGGTAAATTGGCGATGGAGTAGCTGCGGCTGACGTTGCCCGGCAGCAGTAAATCAATGTATTGCCCGGCGTAGAAGGCAAACGGCGGGGCTTTGGGCAGGGCAAGTTTCAGGAGGGCGACATCGTGTTTGAAAATAATACTTTCGATGCGTGCGGGCAGGGTGCGGACGGGTAGGGCATCGGCTTTGTAGCCGGGGATGTTGATGTTGATATCGCTTTGCGCAGTGGTGCAGCACATCAAAATCTTGCCTTGCGCTTTTTCTGCTTCGGATAAAGCCTGTTCCGAGTGTCCGCCCATTTGAATATCGCCGCTGACCAGTTCGGCTTTGCATTGTCCGCAGACACCGCTTTTGCAGGAATGGGGCAGGTTGAGGTTTTGACGGGCGGCAGCGGTCAAAACGGTTTCGCCGTCGTTGGCGGCAAAGGTGGTTTGGTCGGGCAGGGTAACGGTGTGGTTCATGTCTTGGTATGGTTTGAGCAGATTAAGTTATAGTGGATTAAATTTAAATCAGGACAAGGCGACGAAGCCGCAGACAGTACAAATAGTACGGCAAGGCGAGGCAACGCCGTACTGGTTTAAATTTAATCCACTATAAAAGGCCGTCTGAAAGCTTATTTCCTGTTTTACCTTCGTTGGAACTTTGCTTTCAGACGACCTGTGTGATAACGGATTAAGCCAGTTTGGCTTTAATCAGCTCTTGAACCTGCGCGGGGTTGGCTTTGCCTTTGCTGGCCTTCATCACTTGTCCCACAATCGCATTCAGGGCTTTTTCGTTGCCGGATTTAAACTGTTCCACGGCTTTGGCGTTGTTTGCCAGCACTTCGTCCACCATGGCTTCAATCTCGCCGGTGTCGGTCATCTGTTGCAAACCGTGTTTTTCAATGATTTCGGCAATGGTGGCTTCGGGTTCTGCCCACATGGCTTCAAAGGCTTTTTTCGCTAACTTGCTGCTTAATGTGCCGTCGGCGATTTTGCCAACCAGCGCGGCGAGGCGCGGGGCGGTAATCGGGCTGTCGGCAAGTTCCATGCCTTCTTTGTTCAGCGCGGCGGCAAGTTCGCCGTTCATCCAGTTGGCAGTCAGCTTGCCTTGTCCGCTTTCTTTGGCGGCTTCTTCAAAATAGGCAGCCTGCGCACGGCTTGCGGTCAGCAGGCGCGCGTCGTATTCGGACACGCCGTAATCCGCCACGAAACGCGCTGCCATTTCTTTCGGCAGCTCGGGCATTTCTGCTTTGGCTTTTTGCATTTGGGCGTCTGAAATGATAACGGGCAGCAAATCAGGGTCGGGGAAGTAGCGGTAGTCGTGCGCATCTTCTTTCAGGCGCATTACGCGGGTTTCGCCTTTTTCGGGATCAAACAGCATGGTTGCCTGCTGTACTTTGCCGCCGTCTTCCAAAATCTCGATTTGCGCTTCCGCTTCGTAATTAATCGCCTGCTCCAAGAAACGGAAGGAATTGAGGTTTTTAATCTCGCGGCGCGTGCCGAACTCTTCTTGACCTTTCGGGCGCACGGATACGTTGGCATCGACGCGGAACGAGCCTTCCGCCATATTGCCGTCGCAAATGTCCAGCCAGGTTACCAAGCTGTGCAAGGCCTTGGCGTAGGCAACGGCTTCGGCGGCGGAACGCATTTCAGGTTCGGATACCACTTCCAACAGCGGCGTGCCGGCGCGGTTCAGGTCGATACCGGTTGCGCCGTTCAAGCCTTCATGCACGGACTTGCCTGCGTCTTCTTCCATGTGCGCACGGGTTACGTTGATGGTTTTCACATCGTCGCCGACTACGATTTCCAATTTGCCGTGTTCGACAATCGGTAAGTCCAACTGGCTGATTTGATAACCTTTTGGTAAGTCGGGATAGAAGTAGTTTTTGCGGTCGAACACGTTTTTCTGATTGATTTTCGCATCTAAAGCCAAACCCAATTTGATGGCTTTTTCAACGACTTCACGGTTCATCACAGGCAAAACGCCCGGCAGCGCGCATTCCACTACGCTGGCGTGCGCGTTGGGTTCTGCGCCGAATGCGGTCGATGCGCCGCTGAAGATTTTGGATTTGGTGTTCAATTGGACGTGGATTTCCAAGCCGATTACGGTTTCCCAGGTCATAAGAGCTTCTTTCTCTAAAATATCAATTCGATAGTCTTCGCGTCAGGCTGTCCGGCGGGGCGGTTTTTCCGTTTGGATGCCGTCTGAAATGCCGCGTGCTTCTGTTTTCAGACTGTCTTTCATCTCTGCAACCATATTGTCCAGCATTTCATAACGCTTGCGGTACATCGAACGCTTTTTGCTTTCGATGTCGGCAAGGTCTTTGCGGGCGGGGGTTTGGGGGAGATGCCAGTAGCCGTCCCGTTCCAAACTTGCGCCGTATTCCTGCCAGAATGCGTCGTAATTCATTTTGACGCGCTTTTTAAGTTTCCAGCGCAGTTTGACCTGATGTTTTTGTGCAATGCCCATTGCGCCGTCCAAGCCGAGTACGGCGGCGAAATATTGCAGGGCGGTTACCATCAGTTGTTGGGGACGCAAGCCGTGGAGTTGTTTGGTTATGCGGCGGACGGTGTCTTTGGCTTCTTCACCCGCCGGCCCTTGTACGGAGGCTGTCAGCAGGTGTGTGCCGACAAAGGCGAAAGTCGCCATATACAGCCGGTTGCCTGCTTCGTCGCGCAAAGATAAAGACCACGCGCCTTCTTCGACGCAGTTGTCGTTGCGGTTGAGCCACAAGCTGATGCCGTCTGAAAGGTGCGCCAAGACCAAATGGAAGCGGTAGTCTTCCATTTGGTGCAGGATGTCTGTGCCGAACAGTTTTTCCGCCATGAGAAAATCTGCCGTCATCGCATCTAAACGGCGTTTGCAGTTAAAACGCCTGTCAACAAATTCGCGCAGCAGCGGATAGGCATTTTGCGGGCAGTGGAGGAACAGCCCCTGACGGATAGGGGATGCGTTGACAAACTGCTCGAAGGCGTAAATTTCTTTTTTTCCGAAAAATTTTCGCAATGTGTATTTTAAATGTTGCAGCCGATATAAAGGCGCATAGCTGTAAACGGTGCGAAAATCGGGGAAGGTAAAGGTGCGGTTCTGCTTCATTCGGGTCGTTTGCCGTGCCAATCGCTGTTGAGTTGGATTTGATGCGCCGCACCGAGGATTTTGGCTTCGGCGAAGTAGTTGCCGACAAGCTGAACGCCGACGGGCAGTCCGCCGCCGCTGAAGCCTGCGGGCAGGGTCAATGCGGGCAGTCCGGCGAGGTTGACGGCGATGGTGTAGATATCGCTCAAGTAGGTTTCAACCGGCGAAGCATCCGCTCCGATTTTTGGGGCTGCAGTGGGTGCGGTCGGCGCGAGGATGAGGTCGCACCGTGCAAATGCCGTCTGAAAATCATCGGCAACGAGGCGGCGCAGTTTTTGGGCTTTGAGATAGTAGGCATCGTAGTAGCCGTGCGACAGTACATAAGTGCCGATCATGATGCGGCGTTTGACTTCGCTGCCGAAACCTTCGGCGCGGGTTTTGCCGTACATTTCTTCCAAATCGGCGAATTGGGCGGCACGGTGTCCGTAACGTACGCCGTCGTAACGTGAAAGGTTGGTGCTGGCTTCTGCGGAGGCGAGGACGTAGTAGGCGGGGATGGACAGCTTGGTTTGCGGCAGGGAAACTTCAATCAATTCCGCGCCTTGGGCTTTCAGCAAATCAATGGTGTTTTGCAATGCCGTCAGAACATCGGCGCTGTTGCCTTCGCCGAAATATTCTTTGGGCAGGCCGATTTTCAAACCTTTGAGCGGTTGGTTCAAATCGCGGGTGTAGTCTTCTTTTTCGCGCTCGAGGCTGGTGGAGTCTTTGGGGTCGAAACCTGCCATCGCGTTTAACAGAATCGCGCAGTCTTCGGCAGTTTGCGCCATCGGGCCGGTTTGATCGAAGCTGGAGGCGTAGGCGACCATACCGAAGCGGGAAACCGTGCCGTATGTGGGTTTGATGCCGGTAATGCCGCAGTGCGATGCGGGTTGGCGGATAGAGCCGCCGGTGTCCGAACCGAGCGCGGCAGGGGCGAGGCGCGCGGCAACGACGGCGGCGGAACCGCCTGACGAACCGCCGGGGACGTGCTCAAGATTCCATGGGTTTTTGGCTGCACCGTAGAATGAGTTTTCATTGGTCGAACCCATAGCGAACTCATCCATATTGGTGCGGCCGAGCGTTACCATACCTTCGTCGAGCAGGTTTTGGACGACGGTGGCGGTGTAGGGGGAGATGAAGTTGTCGAGCATTTTGGAAGCGCACGCGCTGCGCCAGCCGGTTTGGCAGAAAATATCCTTGTAGGCGACGGGTACGCCGGTAAGCGCGGAGGCGTTGCCCTGCGCGATACGTTCGTCGGCGGCACGGGCTTCTGCAAGGGTTTTATCTTGGTCGATGGTGATATAGCCGTTGAGGGCGGGATTTTTTTCGGCGATGGCGGCAAGGTATGCGCTTGCCAGTTCGACGGCGGAAATCTGTTTGGACTGCAACAGGACGCTTGCCTGTTTCAATGTGTATTGGGTCATAAATCTTCCATCCTTAAAGGGCTTCGGGCGGTATTGCTGATGCCGTCTGAAGCATATTCGGATTATTCTTCGATAACTTGCGGTACGATGTACAGACGGTTGCGTACTTCCGGAGCACCCGCCTGATATTCGGCGGCGCGGTCGGTTTCGGTTACTTCGTCTTCGCGCAGGCGCAGGGCGGCCTCGTGCGGGTGCGCCATCGGTTCGATGCCGTCTGTGTTAATGGTTTGCATCTGTTCGACCATAGTGAAAATGTCGTTTAATTCTTGAAGCGATTTTTCTTTTTCTTCCGCAGTCAGGTGCAGTCGGGAGAGTCGGGCGATTTTGTCTACGTCGGCAAGTGTCAGTGCCATGAAAAGCATCCTTGTCTGATGGTAAAGATACCGTCGTTCGGGTATGATGGGGCGTATTGCTTGAATTTTTAATTATAACGGAAAAATCCGTTGCGGCGGCAATTTGCAGCATCGGATGCCTGCCGCACGGGTTTGAAGGAGGGGGAAATAATGGGATTGGGCATGGAAATCGGCAAGCTGATTGTGGCTTTTTTGGTGCTGATTAATCCGTTTAGCGCGTTGTCGCTTTACCTTGACCTGACCAACGGGCACAGCACGAAGGAGCGCAGGAAGGTCGCGCGGACGGCCGCCGTTGCCGTGTTTGCCGTGATTGCGGTATTTGCGCTGATCGGCGGTACGCTGCTGAAGGTTTTGGGCATCAGCGTCGGTTCGTTTCAGGTCGGCGGCGGGATTTTGGTGCTGCTGATCGCCATTTCGATGATGAACGGCAACGACAATCCCGCCAAGCAGAATCTCGGCGCGCAGCCGGAAACGGGGCAGGCGCGCCCCGCCCGCAATGCCGGAGCGATTGCCGTCGTGCCCATCGCCATACCGATCACCATCGGCCCGGGCGGTATTTCGACCGTGATTATTTACGCTTCGGCGGCTAAAACATACGGCGACATCGCGTTGATTATCGCGGCCGGTTTGGTGGTCAGTGCGATTTGTTATGCCATTTTAATCGTTGCCGGGAAGGTCAGCCGCCTGCTGGGCGCGACGGGGCTGACGATTTTAAACCGCATTATGGGTATGATGCTGGCGGCGGTATCGGTGGAGATTATTGTGTCGGGACTGAAAACGATATTCCCGCAACTGGCAGGTTGATTCGATGTTTCACAGTGTCAATGTATTTACGGGCGAAACGCTTTACCGCCGCCCCGCTCAAGATTATGCGGAGTTTGAACGGCGGCTGGCGGATTTGAAAATGCGCGGCGGGGCGTTCGCGCAACTGGGCGTAACCGAACGTGCCGCGCGCCTGCAAAAATTTGCCGACCGTTTGGAGGCGGAGAAAGAGCGTTTTGCGGAAATGGTGTGTGAGGAAGTCGGACGCTGCTTGCACGAATGCCGTGCGGAAATCGGCAAGTCTATCGAACTGATACGCTATTACGCCCGCCTTGCCCCCGAACTGCTTGCCCACAAAACCATCGCGACGCAGGCGAGTTTGAGTCAGGTGCGCTTCGAGCCTTTGGGCGTGGTGTTTGCCGTCATGCCTTGGAACTATCCCGTCTGGCAGGTATTGCGTTTCGCCGTTCCCGCTATGTGCGCGGGCAACGCGTGCGCCGTCAAACCCGCGCCCAGCGTGGCACGCGTCAGTCAGGCACTGTTCGATTTGGCTTCAGACGGCATTCCTCTGGCAGGCGTGTGGCTGGATGAGGCGGGCACGCTCAAGGCGGTTGAAGATACCGATGCAATGGCGTTTACCGGTTCAACGCATACGGGGCGCATCCTTGCGGCACACGCGGGCGCAAACCTTAAGAAAACCGTGTTGGAGCTCGGCGGTAGCAACGCCTTTATCGTGATGCCCGATGCTGATTTGGAGCGTGCCGCCGCAGAAGCCTGTTATTCCCGTTTCCGCGATGCGGGGCAATCGTGTAACGCCGCCAAGCGCATCATCGTAACCGAAGCCGCAGCCGATCGTTTTATCACGCTGTTTCTTGCCGAATGCGCTAAATTGAAAATGGGCGACCCCAAACATCCCGATACTACGCTTGCACCGCTGCACCGCGAAGATTTGCGGGACAGGGTTCACGGGCAGGTTGAAGATGCCGTTTCAAACGGCGCGGTATGCCTGACCGGCGGAAAAATCCCACAAGGGCGAGGCTGGTTTTATCCCGCGACGGTTTTAGACAGGGTAAATCCTGCCTGCCGCGTCTGGAGAGAAGAAGTATTCGGGCCGGCCGCCCTGATTTTGCGCGCCGAAAACGAAGAACATGCCATCGCCCTTGCCAATGATTCCCCGTTCGGGCTCGGTGCCTGCATTTATACCGCCGATACCGAACGCGCTTGGCGGTTTGCCGAAAAAATACAGGCGGGATCGGTGTTTATCAACCGCCATACCAGCAGCGATTTGCGCCTGCCTTTCGGCGGAGTCAAAGATTCCGGTTACGGGCGCGAATTGTCCGAATTCGGGCTGTACGAGTTCGTCAACGTCAAAACCTACTGGCAGAAATGACAAACCCCGTGCCGCTTCAGACGGCATCGGGTTTGCGCTAGAGCCGATTAACGGCAGTATTTGTTTACGGCGTTATTGTATTTCCGAATCAAATCATCCTTGTTTTTTGCATTTGAATTTCCCACCGCCTTCAGGTTCATTTTTGAAATCCGGCAGTTTTCTTCTTTGTTCTGCCGTTCGGTTTCGGCAATTCTTTTCTTTTCTTCCTCAAGCTGCCGGTTTTTCTCGGCAGTGTCGGGATTGTTTTCCTGTGCCGCGCCGTCTGTGCGCTTCCCTGCGTCGGCTTGGGCGGGTTTGACCGCCGGTTTGGTTTGGCGCGTCCGCAGGTTTAAGATTTGGCTTTGGTCGGGATGAAGCTGTTTCGGTACATCCGAATAGCTGTTGCCGCCGCCGTCCTTCCAAGTAAAGACGGCGGCTCCGGCAGGCGGGACGGGCAGGAAAGAGGCGAGGGTCAACATAATGACGGATAAAGCAAAGTTCATTAGGATTTCCTTAATGGTTGGCTGTCGGGGCAGCATCAGGATTGGCTTGGGCGGTGTCTTTTCCGGGTTCGGGTCAAAGTGGGGAAGACACTCCGCCTTAATATGGTGCTTTATATATTGGGGTAAAACAGATTCCCAAAAATATAGTGGATTAACAAAAATCAGGACAAGGCGACGAAGCCGCAGACAGTACAAACAGTACGGAACCGATTCACTTGGTGCTTCAGCACCTTAGAGAATCGTTCTCTTTGAGCTAAGGCGAGGCAACGCCGTACTGATTTTTGTTAATCCACTATAATTGATGAAATGCCGTCTGAACGCTTTGAAAAGGGTTCAGACGGCATTTTGTTCAAACCGGTTTATTTGCGTTGCAATACGGCGGCGAAGAAGCCGTCGGTTTGGTGTCGGGCGGAGTTGAGGCGCAGGTATTTGCCGGTATCCAAATCGATTTTCAAACCGGCAAGCAGTTCGGCGCAGTTGACGGGTTCAAATTCGGGATGTTCGGACAGGAAACGTTCGACTTGCAGCTCGTTTTCTTCGGGCAGGATGCTGCAAGTGGCGTACACCAAACGTCCTTGCGGTTTTACCAGTTTGGAGGCGGCATCGAGGATGCTGTGTTGCTGTTCCAAAAGGTTGGCGACGGTTTCGGCGGATTGGCGGTATTTGAGGTCGGGATTGCGGCGTAAAGTGCCCAAACCGGAGCAGGGCGCGTCCACCAACACACGGTCGGCTTTGCCTGCCAGTCGGGCGATACGGGCATCGTGTTCGCTGCCGATGCGTTCGGGGTGGATATTGGTCAGTCCGGCGCGGGTCATACGCGGTTTGAGGTTGGCAAGGCGTTTTTCGGCGATATCGAAGGCGTAGATTCTGCCTTTGTTCGCCATTTGCGCACCGACAGCCAAGGTTTTACCGCCGGCACCGGCACAGAAATCGACAATGATTTCGCCTCGTTTTGCGCCCACCAATAAGGCAAGCAGCTGGCTGCCTTCGTCTTGGACTTCCAGTGTGCCGTCTAAAAACAGTTCGTGTTTGTTAAGCGCGATTTTGTTTTTCAGGCGGATGCCCCAAGGCGAATAAGGCGTTGCCTCTGCATCGGCACTTTCGGCTTGCAACAGCGGCAGCACTTTATCGCGTTTGCCTTTCAAAGTGTTGACGCGGATGTCGAGCGGGGCAGGCTGGTTGATGCTGCGGCCGAAAGCGAGGATTTCTTCTTCGCGCCAATGCTGTTTCAGTTGTTCCACCAGCCATTGCGGCAATTCTGCGGCGGTATTCAGGCTGTCTGAAAACTCGGTTTTACGGGCTTTCAAATTGCCGAGGAACGCTGTTTCTTCTTCATCAAGCAGGTCTTTGATTTGGCTGATGTTGGTGCTTCTGCCGAGAACCAGTGCGGCGAGAGCGGCTTTGCGCGGCTGCGCGTGCGGACGGCGTAGGGCGGTACTGATTTTTTGATAGTGGCGCAGCGCGGCAAAGGCGGTTTCGGCGATTTCGTGGCGATCTTGACTGCCGAGCTTTTTGTGTTCGCGGAAATAGGCGGAGAGGACGGCATCGGCAGGCTGTTTGAAAGTCAGCATTTCAGCCAAAACTTTGGCGGTATGGTCGAGTTGTGCGGCGTTCATAATGTAATGGGTTCTCTTACTGTGGGTTATTCATAATCAATCTAACGTCCTTAAAATAACAATAGCATCTTTATCATTACTTAGTATTCTATCCGCAATAAGAAAGATGTGTTAAAAGTGCGCAATCGGGATTTGTCTAAATTTCTCCGTTAACTACAAAGGCAGCCTGAAAAAAGTTCTATTTTCAGGTCGCTTGAACAGCATCCGATATAATCACATCAGCGATTTCATTTTGTAATCACTCCCTAAAACATGAGGAAAAAAACAAAATTTATTTTCTTCGTTCAGTATATCTATCCTAAATATGCCATCACTCCATTGAGTTTTTAATTTGTATTTCGCTCTTGTTAAATGTTTTTCTGTTTGCCGATTTCTTTTGCTAATGTAAAAAATACTCTACCACTCTCATTGGTTAAAGTTTTCAAGTATTCATCAACATCAGTAACATTAATAACAACTGTTTCATTTGTATGTTTATTAAATTCTAAATCAATAATAATATTCCCATTAACCAATATTTCATATATATCTTCTTCTTCAGGGAGCATAGACAAACAATAAGCACTTGAAGCTGAAAACTCTTTTTTCAGATACTGAAGAAGAAAAGTATTTTTAATTAAAATATTATTAAATTTATCTAATGATTGCTTGACTTCTTTAGTTGTCCAATTTTTAACATTATTCTTCATTGTATTCTACCTGGGGTCGTAGTTATTAAATTACCATACTTATTTGTTTGGATCGTCATAATATTAGTTGGCATGTTGTTGTTATATTTATCATATCCAATATCCTTATTAACTCGGATGACTCTTTCATAAATTGTATGGGAAATGAGATTTCCATCACTAAGCCTCTCAATAGATATACGCGTTAATGTTGGGAAAGGGTTTCAGACGGCCTTCATAATGCGTTCGATTTCGTGCCAAAAGCCGTCCGGCCGACATTCCAAAACGGCAATCAAGCCTTGGTCGATACGGCGGATTTCGGTTGCGTTCAATGTTTCGGTTTCGGCGACACGCGCAGGCGCGAGGTAGGCCATACGGTCGAGCAGATGGTAGCGGACTTCTTGGCGTTTAAACCCGTATTCCGCCCAATCTTGAATATAGATGCCGCGCCAACCGTATGGATTAAGCGGTGGCTCAAAAGCATGGAAACCGTGTGGAAAAAATCCGATGCCGCGCACGATGGAAACGGGTTTTACGTTAAGCGGCAAACCGTGCTGCCGCAAGGTCCGGATGCCGTCTGAAGTGTGCGGCAGACCGAGTTGGGCGGTCAGTTTGGCGGCTTTTCCCAACAGCGTGTCTTTGGGGTCGAATCCGCGCATCCCTTCGGGACTGTCCGTGTCGCCGCCGTAATATTTGCAGGTCAGCTCGATATGGTAGGGTTTGCCGTTAAGCCTTGCCACAAAATCCGCCGCGCCTTGCGTATTGCCGTCCGAACCGGAAACCGTGAGGTTGTGCGCGAGCAGTTCGGCGTGCGGTGCATTGGCAAACCAAAAAGCCAGCAGCTCTTCGGCATAAATGCCGAGACGGTGGCCGAACGGGGCGCGTTGGGCGAGGTAATCCGTCAGCCGCGTGGGATCGGCATCCAATGCCAAAAGGTAACGGAAACCGTGTTCTCCCAGTAGTTCTCGCACGCTCAATTCGCAGCCGCTTTGCCACAAAGGCGGCGCAGTCAGCAGCGAGGCAAGGTCGCGGACGGGTTGGCTGGTAAGTTTCCACCATAATGCGTCTAGGGCGTAATTCATGCTTATCCGAATATCAGTCATGCCGTCTGAAAAGCTGGAAATGTTTTCAGACGGCCTTAATCAGTCTTTTTTATGGATACGGTGGCTGACGGTATTGAAAAAACCGCGCAGGATATCGATGTCTTCGGTTTGCGTATTGGCGCGGCCGAACAGGCTCTGCATACGGCGCATCAGACGCTCGCCGTTGCGGCGGTTGAAAAAGCCGATGTCGTTCATCACGCTTTCCATGTGGGCGACCATGCCTTTGATTTGCTCGTGGGTCGCAGCGTGGTCTTCTTGTTGAAGATGGGTCATGGGCGAACCGGTTTGGCTGAAGATTTCGTAGCACACGACCTGCACGGCTTGGGCGAGGTTGAGCGAGAAATAGTCGGGATTGCCGTTGATGGTCATCAGTCGGTTGCAGGCTTGGACTTCTTCGATGCTCAAGCCGAAAGTCTCGTTGCCGAAAACCAGTGCCACTTTCTCGCCTCGGTTTGCGGTCTGCAGTAATTCGGATACCAAATCGCGCGGGGTTTGCAGCGGCGCAGTAATTTCGCGGCGGCGGCTGGTCAGGGCGCAGGCGATGGTGGTGTCGGCAAGGGCTTCGTCCAAAGAAGCGGCAATGGTGGCATTTTCCAAAACGTCTGCCGCGCCGGAAGCGAGGATGAAGCTTTCTTCCGGTAATTTAAACGATTGAGGATGCTCCGGGTCAAACACGGGCGGGTTTTCCGTCATCGGCGTTGCCATCAGATTTGGGGCGACGATGGTCAGTTTGTGCAGACCCATTGTTTTCATCGCGCGCGCGGCAGAGCCGATGTTGGCGGGATGGCTGGTGCGCGTGAGGATGATGCGGATGTTGTCCAGATAAGCGGGCAGGGCGGGTTTGAGAGTAGTCATGTTCGGTTTTCGGTCGGAATGGAATAGGGTATAATGCGCCGTCTTTTTCGTTCGGACGGTCAAATGCCGTCTGAAATGTTCTTTAACAACGTCGGAAATTTAACGTTGCGCCTGAAGCAGACACGCGTCAGGCGGTATTTTACCCGATTTGGCAGGATTTACCCCAACCAAATAAACTCCGATTTTGCCGCTCCGAAGGACTGTACGTCCGAACCGGCGGTATGCCACCCTTAAGGAAATCTGATGAATCCGTTTTTGAATACAGCCTTTAAAGCCGCCCGCCGTGCCGGTCAGATGATGATACGCGCCGCGGGCAATCTCGATGCCGTCAAAACCGACAGCAAAGCCTTCAACGATTTTGTTTCCGATGTTGACCGCAATTCCGAAATCATCCTGGTTGAGGCTTTGAAAGAAGCCTATCCGCACCACAAAATCACTTGTGAAGAAAGCGGCTCCCACGGCAAAGCCGCAGCCGAGTACGAATGGATTATCGATCCGCTCGACGGCACGACCAATTTCCTTCACGGTCATCCCCAATACGCCATCTCTATGGCGCTGCTGCACAAAGGCGTGTTGCAAGAAGCTTTGGTTTACGCCCCCGAACGCAACGACGTATATATGGCTTCGCGTGGCAAAGGCGCGTTGCTCAACGACCGCCGCATCCGCGTTTCCAACCGCATCGAACTGAACCGCTGCCTGATTGGTACCGGCTTCCCTGTTGTCGATCAAAGCATGATGGACAAGTATCTGGCGATTTTGAAAGATTTCTTGGCAAAAACCGCCGGCGGCCGTCGTGAAGGTGCGGCTTCTTTGGATTTGTGCGCCGTAGCAACAGGACGTTTTGACGGCTTTTTCGAGTTTAACCTCAAACCGTGGGACATTGCCGCCGGTGCATTGATTGTTCAGGAAGCGGGCGGTATCGTAACCGATATGTCGGGTGAAGACGGCTGGCTGGAAAGCGGCGATATTGTGGCTGCCAATCCCAAAGTGCTGGCGCAAATGTTGAAAATCATTTCCGCACACGTTTAAATTTCAGCCCGCTCCCGGGAATGCGGGAAAACGGGCGGGTATGCCGTCTGAAGTATCGCGCCGATATTTCAGACGGCATTTTTACTGGCAGCGGGGGCAGGAAGGTGGAAACGGCTAAATGCCCGAAACTGCCGAAGATGGAAACCCATATCTGATTAAACGGAGAACCCTGTACGATTTGTTTATAGTGGATTAACAAAAACCAGTACGGTGTTGCCTCGCCTTAGCTCAAAGAGAACGATTCTCTAAGGTGCTGAAGCACCAAGTGAATGGGCAAAGCCAACGCCTTTACCGCGCCGATTACCGTCGTCAACTACGACGAACAAGCCCTCAACAACACCGAGGCGCGTACTTTGGTGGATGCCGTAGCGAAAAAAGACGCTTCCGTTTGGCAGTTCGGCGGCGAAAGCAACACGCTGACCGGATTGTATTTCAGAGGTTATCAGCTTGATGCGCGCCAATTCAGCGTCAACGGTTTGACAGGTATGTACGGCACGCAAGGCACGACCAGCGTGCAAGTCGGCTCCGCACAACTGATTCAAGGCGCGTCCACCGCCGTAAACGGCATGAACCCTGATGGCGCGGTATCCGGTTCCGTCAATATCGAAACCAAAAAAGCCGCTGATGAAGGCAACCGCAAAATCGGTTTGGCCCGGTTCGGCAACAACCGCGCCCAAGGTACGTTCGACTTGGGCCAACGTTTCGGCGAAAACAAAGCATTCGGCGTGCGCGCCAACGGCAAACTGCGCCACGGCGACACCCCGCGCCACGGTTACAGCGAAGACAACAAAGAATTTGCGGTAAATGCCGACTATCGCGGCGAAACACTGCGCGTAGCGTTCGATTCCATCTACGCAAAACGCAAAACCAACGGCGGTCGCGCGCGTATGCAGGACATTCAAAACGCCGGCGGACGCTTGTCCTGACTTTGGGCGGACGTTTCCAAGCGGTTGAATACACCAATAAGAAAAAATCACGCGGAACGGCAGCCGGAGCTAGCAAGGTAGAAGTGAAGGCAAACGGAAATATTGAGCATCAATTGGCATCGTTTACAGCCGACTATCCCAATTCTTGGGAGAACTCTGCCAACTTGGATGCCAATATCAAAGTCAACAGCCTGGCTTTGTCCGACACCTTGGGCTTCGTGGATAACAAATACCGCCTGACTTTGGGCGGACGTTTCCAAACAGTCGAATATACCGACAAAAAATCACAGAGCGGCGATGCCAAACGTTTCAGCCCGATGCTGATGGCGGCGTGGGTGCCGCAACCTGATTTGGTTGTGTACGGCAACTATATGGAAGACTTGGAGCCTGCCGACATCAAAACCGATGATTCCGGCGAAACGACAATGGCGAAACCGCGTGTCAGCCGCCAGTTTGAAGTGGGCGTGCGTAAAAACTGGGGCAATTTCGTAACCACGTTAAACGCGTTCCAAATCAAACGCCCGGGCTACTGGCGCGGTCATACAACTACCAAGACAACAAAAGGGGTAACAACAACGCTGACCTATGGCAATAATTCTGATTTCGCCCGCTATAAGGCGCAAGGCGGCGCGGCCGGCGACGAGCAAGGTATGGAACGCAATCGCGGTATTGAGTTCAACACCTACGCGAACTTGCTCAACAATACTTTGCGTCCGACTTTGGGTCTGATGTATCTGCAATCGACCGTGAAAGAGTATCCAAATTCACGCGATATGCTGGTTAACGGCGTACAAGTCGCCAATCCGCGCGTAATTGCCAAAGCAGGTTTGGAATGGGATACACCGTTTGCCAAAGGCTTGACTTTAAACGGTAATGTTTCGTATTTCGGCAAGTCTGACCAAGACACGCAAAAACAATACGCCTTCCCGTCCTATACCTTGATTGACGTAGGCGCGCGCTACAAAACCAAGCTTGGCAAAAACACTCTGACCGTCAGCAGCTCGGTGGAAAACCTGTTCAACAAAAACTATTGGCAGGTACAGCGCGGCCAATACGACCGCAGCTTCGCCGTCGTCGGTATGCCGCGCACTTACTGGCTGAAGGCGGAATTGGATTTCTGATTTCCCTATATCCGGAAAATGCCGTCCGAACAGGTTTCAGACGGCATTTCTTTTAAAGAGATATGGCGGGATACGCTTAAATAATGCTATTCTAGCGTCTTTGAAACCTGCTTGTTTGAAGTGATGAAAAAACCTTTGATTTCGGTTGCGGCAGCATTGCTCGGCGTTGCTTTGGGCACGCCTTATTATTTGGGTGTCAAAGCCGAAGAAAGCTTGACGCAGCAGCAAAAAATATTGCAGGAAACGGGCTTCTTGACCGTCGAATCGCACCAATATGAGCGCGGCTGGTTTACCTCTATGGAAACGACGGTCATCCGTCTGAAACCCGAGTTGCTGAATAATGCCCGAAAATACCTGCCGGATAACCTGAAAACAGTGTTGGAACAGCCGGTTACGCTGGTTAACCATATCACGCACGGCCCTTTCGCCGGCGGATTCGGCACGCAGGCGTACATTGAAACCGAGTTCAAATACGCGCCTGAAACGGAAAAAGTTCTGGAACGCTTTTTTGGAAAACAAGTCCCGGCTTCCCTTGCCAATACCGTTTATTTTAACGGCAGCGGTAAAATGGAAGTCAGTGTTCCCGCCTTCGATTATGAAGAGCTGTCGGGCATCAGGCTGCACTGGGAAGGCCTGACGGGAGAAACGGTTTATCAAAAAGGTTTCAAAAGCTACCGGAACGGCTATGATGCCCCCTTGTTTAAAATCAAGCTGGCAGACAAAGGCGATGCCGCGTTTGAAAAAGTGCATTTCGATTCGGAAACTTCAGACGGCATCAATCCGCTTGCTTTGGGCAGCAGCAATCTGACCTTGGAAAAATTCTCCCTAGAATGGAAAGAGGGTGTCGATTACAACGTCAAGTTAAACGAACTGGTCAATCTTGTTACCGATTTGCAGATTGGCGCGTTTATCAATCCCAACGGCAGCATCGCACCTTCCAAAATCGAAGTCGGCAAACTGGCTTTTTCAACCAAGACCGGGGAATCAGGCGCGTTTATCAACAGTGAAGGGCAGTTCCGTTTCGATACACTGGTGTACGGCGATGAAAAATACGGCCCGCTGGACATCCATATCGCTGCCGAACACCTCGATGCTTCTGCCTTAACCGTATTGAAACGCAAGTTTGCACAAATTTCCGCCAAAAAAATGACCGAGGAACAAATCCGCAATGATTTGATTGCCGCCGTCAAAGGAGAGGCTTCCGGACTGTTCACCAACAATCCCGTATTGGACATTAAAACTTTCCGATTCACGCTGCCATCGGGAAAAATCGATGTGGGCGGAAAAATCATGTTTAAAGACATGAAGAAGGAAGATTTGAATCAATTGGGTTTGATGCTGAAGAAAACCGAAGCCGACATCAGAATGAGTATTCCCCAAAAAATGCTGGAAGACTTGGCGGTCAGTCAAGCAGGCAATATTTTCAGCGTCAATGCCGAAGATGAGGCGGAAGGCAGGGCAAGTCTTGACGACATCAACGAGACCTTGCGCCTGATGGTGGACAGTACGGTTCAGAGTATGGCAAGGGAAAAATATCTGACTTTGAACGGCGACCAGATTGATACTGCCATTTCTCTGAAAAACAATCAGTTGAAATTGAACGGTAAAACGTTGCAAAACGAACCGGAGCCGGATTTTGATGAAGGCGGTATGGTTTCAGAGCCGCAGCAGTAATGGGTCAAATGCCGTCTGAAATGTTCAGGCGGCATTTTGTTGTATTGGAAACTGCCGTTTTCAACCATTCCTTTAGATAAGCCGTGTCGGATTCGTTTTTATAGTGGATTAAATTTAAACCAGTACGGCGTTGCCTCGCCTTAGCTCAAAGAGAACGATTCTCTAAGGTGCTGAAGCACCAAGTGAATCGGTTCCGTACTATTTGTACTGTCTGCGGCTTCGTCTCCTTGTCCTGATTTTTGTTAATCCACTATAGGTCGGAGAAGATATTTTAATCCGCTGTAAAATAGAAAATGCCGTCTGAACATTTCAGACGGCATTTGCTCAAATAAACCTTATCGGCTGTTTATTCAGTCGGATTTATTTTTTCTTTTGCGGAGGCAGGTCGGTACAAGTACCCAATGCCACTTCCGCCGCCATACCGATGGATTCGCCCAAGGTCGGGTGCGGGTGGATGGTTTTGCCGATGTCTGCCGCGTCGCAGCCCATTTCGATGGCAAGGCAGACTTCGCCGATCATATCGCCACCGTTCGGACCGACAATGCCGCCGCCGATGATGCGGCCGGTTTCGGCATCAAAAATCAGCTTGGTAAAGCCGTTGTCGCAACCGTTGGCAATCGCACGGCCGGAAGCCGCCCACGGGAAGTTGGCTTTGGTGATTTTGCGGCCGGAGGCTTTGGCGGACAGTTCGGTTTCGCCCACCCACGCCACTTCGGGGGAAGTGTAGGCAACGCCCGGAATCACGCGCGCGTCGAAGTAGGCTTTGTGGCCGGCGCAGTTTTCGGCGGCAACGTGGCCTTCGTGAACGGCTTTGTGCGCCAACATCGGCTGACCGACGATGTCGCCGATGGCGTAGATGTGCGGCACATTGGTACGCATTTGTTTGTCCACTTCGATGAAGCCGCGATCGGTTACGGCAACGCCTGCTTTTTCCGCGCTGATGAGTTTGCCGTTGGGCGCGCGGCCGGCGGCAACCAATACGGCATCGTAGCGTTGCGGCTCTTTAGGCGCGTTCGCGCCTTCAAAGGTAACGTAAACGCCGTCTTCTTTCGGCTCAACTGCAACGGTTTTGGTGTTGACCATAATGTTGTCAAAACGGTATTCGTTTTGTTTTTGCCATACTTTTACCAAATCGCGGTCTGCGCCTTGCATCAGGCCGTCCATCATTTCAACCACATCCAAACGCGAACCCAGCGTGCTGTAAACCGTACCCATCTCGAGGCCGATAATGCCGCCGCCGATAATCAGCAGTTTGCCCGGTACTTCTTTCAGAGCCAATGCGCCGCTGGAATCGATGATGCGCGGATCTTCAGGAATGAAAGGCAGTTTGGTTACGCGGCTGCCTGCTGCAATGATACAGTTTTTGAAGGCAACGATTTTTTTCTCGCCGGTAGGGGCTGCCTGTTCGTACGCGTCGCCGGCAGTCAGCGACACTTCCAAGTGGTGCGGATCTAAGAATTGCCCGTCGCCTTGGATAACGTCCACTTTACGGCTTTTCGCCATACCTGCCAAACCGCCCGTGAGGCGGGAAACTACGCCGTCTTTGTAGGCGCGAAGCATATCGATGTCGAGTTCCGGCTCGGGGTATTTGATACCGTTGGCAGCCAAGTGGCGCACTTCGTCGATAACGGCGGCATTGTGCAACAAGGCTTTGGAAGGGATACAGCCGACGTTCAGGCAAACGCCGCCCAAAGTTTTGTAACGTTCGACGATGGCGACTTTCAAGCCTTCATCGGCAGCGGCAAATGCAGCGGAGTAACCGCCGGGACCGCCACCCAATACGACCACGTCGTACTCGGCATCGGCAGAACCGCCGAATTGCGCGGCTTGCGGAGCAGGAGCGGCAGCTTTAGGGGCTTCTTGCGCCGGGGCGGCAGCCGCTTCGGCTTTAGGAGCGGCTGCCGTGCCTTCAGCTTCAACGACGACAATCAAACCACCTTCAGAGATTTTGTCGCCGACTTTAACTTTAACTTCTTTGACTACGCCTGCAACTTCAGCAGGTACGTCCATAGTCGCTTTATCGGTTTCCAAAGTAATCAGGGTATCGTCCACAGCAATAGTGTCGCCCACGTTTACTTCAACCGCGATAATATCTACATTTTCGTGTCCGCCAATGTCGGGCACTTTCAATTCAACTAAAGCCATTATATTGACCTTTCAACTTAGTTAATTTCTATCAACTCTTTAGCAATAATCACTTCTTCAGGAATACAGCCACAATCTTCAGCTCTGATTGTTACTTCCTTCTCATTTGGGTTTTCTGGATGTTCAACCTCATATTCAAAAATAGAATATTGACCAAACAAATCCCTATTTAAAACATATATATAGCCATTTTCGATGCCGGAACTTGTTGCAAATTTCTTGGCAATTTCCTTGTCTGTTGTCGTAGATATATAACATCCGTCATATAGACCTGTTTCAATTTGATGGGCGTAAACTGCATTCTTCACACTTGGACCATGTGTAGCTTTACCATCATATTTAAACTTACCATCATAACGAATTGCAACTTCAGCTTTATTACCTTTAGGTTTTAACTGTCCATTATTTTGCTCATCTTGTTGGCAACTAATGCCTCTATATAAGAAATTTCCCATAAGTTATTAATTTAAAGGTTGAATTTAACACCATTACTCATCAATCTCAAGCAATCCAAACATTATCAGACTGCTTGAGAGGGATGTTTTATTTTATAAGGTAATGCGGCGGAAGTCTTTCAACAGCTTCGCCAAGAATACGGTGAAGCGCATACCGGCCGCACCGTCGATGACACGGTGGTCGAAGGACAGGCTCAACGGGCACATCAGGCGCGGGGCAAACTCTTTGCCGTTCCAAACAGGTTTGATTTGGGATTTGCACACGCCCAAGATGGCGACTTCGGGAGCGTTCACAATTGGCGTGAAGCCTGTGCCGCCGATGCCGCCTAAGCTGGAAATGGTAAAGCACGCGCCTTGCATTTCTTGCGGTTTGAGCTTGCCTTCACGGGCTTTTTTGGACAATTCGGTCAATTCTTGGCTGATTTGTTTCAAGCCTTTTTGATCCACGTCTTTGATGACGGGAACAACCAAGCCGTTCGGCGTATCGGCTGCGAAACCGATGTTGAAGTAGTTTTTCAGCACCAGGTTGTCGCCGTCCAGTGAGGCGTTGAATTCGGGGAATGCTTTCAACGCGGAAACAGAGGCTTTGATGATGAACGCCAACGGGGACAGTTTCACGCCTTCGCGTTCCCATTCTTTGTTCAGCTGTTTGCGGAATTCTTCCAGCTCGGTCATGTCCGCTTCTTCGTGTACGGTAACGTGGGGAATCACAACCCAGTTGCGGGACAGGTTTTGACCGGAAATTTTCTTAATGCGGGACAATTCTTTAACTTCGACATTGCCGAATTTGGAGAAGTCCACTTTAGGCCACGGCAGTAAGTCCAGACCGCCGCCCAAAGATGCGCTGGCTGCGGCAGGTTTTGCCGCGCCGCCCTGCATCACGGATTTCACAAAGGCTTTGATGTCGTCGCCCATGATACGGCCTTTCAAGCCGGTGCCTTTGACTTGGCCCAAATCCACGCCCAATTCGCGCGCCAGTTTGCGTGCGGAAGGACCGGCGTGTGCTTTGGCGAAAGCGGCCTCGTCGATTTTGGCAGCGGCAGGTGCAGAAGGTGCAGGCGCGGCGGCGGGTGCGGCGGCAGCAGTCGGAGGCGGAGCGGCAGCCGGTGCGGCAGCTTGAGCGGCTTGAGCAGGGGCTGCTGCGGCAGAGCCGACGGTTTCTACTTCGATAATGGCAGAGCCTTCGGATACTTTGTCGCCGACTTTTAAGAATACGGCTTTAACGACACCGGCAGCGGTACAAGGTACGTCCATTGTCGCTTTATCGGTTTCCAAAGTAATCAGCGTGTCGTCTTCGGCAACGGTGTCGCCCACTTTGATTTCAACGGCGATTACATCCACATCGGTATGGCCGCCGATATCGGGAACGGCTACTTGAACGGTTGCACCGCCTGCGGCAGCGGGTGCGGCAGCAGGTGCAGGTTGTGCTTCGGCAGCAGCCGGGGCGGCTTCGGCGGCGGCGGCACCGGTTTCAACGGTCAGAATTACGCCGCCTTCGGAGATTTTGTCGCCGACTTTGACTTTTACTTCTTTCACGACACCGGCCGCATCGGCAGGCACATCCATCGTGGCTTTGTCGGTTTCCAGTGTAATCAGGGTGTCGTCAACGGCGATGGTGTCGCCCGCTTTAACTTCTACGGCGATGATGTCGACGTTTTCGTGACCGCCGATATCGGGGACTTTGATTTCTACGATACTCATTTGAGTTCCTTTAATCTTTTTCAATTGGATGCCGTCTGAAAGCTGCTTCAGGCGGCATCGGTACGGTTTGTCTGCTCAAACCATTCGGGCATTCGGTTTTCAGACGGCCTGATGTCGGAATGGGGCAAACAGGCCGTCTGAAACATCAATCAGCGTTTCCAGCTAGGAGCTGAATCGGCTTTGATGCCGTATTTCTCAATGGCTTGTTGAACGGTTTCTTTGCTGACTTTGCCTTGTTCCGCCAATGCGGCCAATGCGGCCACGGCAACGTTGTAGCGATCCACTTCAAAGAAGCGGCGCAGGTTGGCGCGACTGTCGGAACGGCCGAAACCGTCAGTGCCCAAGACGTGGTAGTCGTTCGGGATGTAGGCGCGGATACGGTCAGCATAGCTGCGGATATAGTCGGTAGCGGCAATAACCGGACCGTCATGACCTTGCAGTTGGGAAGTAACGAAAGGTACTTTTTCGGCTTCCAGCGGATGCAGGCGGTTGAAGCGTTCTACCTCGACAGCGTCGCGGTGCAGCAGGTTGAAGGACGGGCAAGACCAGATGTCTGCTTCTACGCCGAAGTCGGCTTTCAGCAGCTCGGCACCGGCAATGACTTCTTGCAGGATGGTACCGGAGCCCATCAATTGAACTTTCTTATCGCCTTTGCCGCCGGCTTTCAGCAGGTACATACCTTTCAAGATGTCTTGTTCCGCACCTTCGGGCATATCCGGATGGGTGTAGTTCTCGTTCATCAGGGTGATGTAGTAGAACACGTCTTCATTATTGGCATACATACGGCGCAGACCGTCTTGTACGATGACGGCGACTTCGTATTGGAAAGTCGGGTCATAAGATACGCAGTTCGGAATCAGGTCGGCCTGGATGTGGCTGTGGCCGTCTTCGTGTTGCAGGCCTTCGCCGTTCAGCGTCGTACGGCCGGCAGTACCGCCCAGCAGGAAGCCGCGCGCGTGCATATCGCCCGCCGCCCAAGCCAAGTCGCCGATACGTTGGAAACCGAACATAGAATAGTAAATGTAGAACGGAATCATGGCGAAGTTGCTGTTGGCGTAGCTGGTTGCAGCCGCAATCCAGTCGGCCATCGCGCCCGGTTCGTTAATACCTTCTTGCAAGATTTGACCGTCAACGGATTCTTTATAGAACATCAGTTGGTCTTTGTCTTGAGGGGTATATTGCTGACCTTTCGGATTCCAAATACCGTATTGGCGGAACATACCTTCCATGCCGAAAGTACGGCTTTCGTCGGGAACGATAGGTACGACGCGTTTGCCGATTTTTTTGTCTTTCAGTAAAGTGGACAGGATGCGGACGAATGCCATCGTGGTCGAGAACTCGCGTTCACCGCTGGATTTGAGTTGTGCGTCGAATGCTGACAGCTCGGGCACTTCCAATACTTCCTGCGTCGGTTTGCGTTGCGGCAGGTAGCCGCCCAAAGCATCGCGGCGTGCGTGCAGGTATTTGTATTCTTCCGTATCGGGGGCAAAAGTCAGGTAAGGCAGATCGCCGCTTTCGATTTGTTCGTCGGTAACCGGAATGTCAAAGCGGTCGCGGAATTGTTTCAGGGACGCTTTGTCCATTTTTTTGGCTTGGTGGGCAACGTTCTGACCTTCGCCGGATGCGCCCATACCGTAACCTTTAATGGTTTTCGCCAAGATGACGGTAGGTTTGCCGTCGGCATGGTTCGCTGCGCGGTCGTAGGCGTTGTACACTTTTTGCGGGTCGTGGCCGCCGCGGTTCAATGCCCAGAGTTGCTCATCGGTCATATCGGCAACCAATGCTTTCAGTTCGGGCGTATTGAAGAAGTGTTCGCGCACATACGCGCCGTCTTTGGATTTGTAAGTTTGGTAGTCGCCGTCCAAACATTCTTCCATACGTTGGCGCAGGATACCGTCTTTGTCTTTCGCCAAGAGGCGGTCCCAGCGGCGGCCCCAAATGACTTTGACGACATTCCAGCCGGCGCCGGCAAAGTTGCCTTCCAATTCTTGGATGATTTTGCCGTTGCCGCGTACCGGACCGTCCAAGCGTTGCAGATTGCAGTTGATGACGAAAATCAGGTTGTCCAAGCCTTCGCGTGCAGCCAGTGCGATTGCACCTTGAGATTCGGGTTCGTCCATTTCGCCGTCGCCGCAGAAACACCATACTTTACGGCCTTTGGTTTTTGCCAAACCACGCGATTCCAAGTATTTCAGGAAACGCGCCTGATAAATCGCCATGATGGGCCCCAAGCCCATGGATACGGTCGGGAACTGCCAAAAGTCGGGCAAGAGGTGGGGGTGCGGATAGGAAGGCAGACCGTGTCCGTCCACTTCTTGGCGGAAGTTGTTCAGCTGGTCTTCGGTCAGACGGCCCTCGACGAATGCGCGTGCATAGATGCCCGGGGCGACGTGACCTTGGAAGAAGACCAAATCGCCTTCTTCGCCTTCGCCTTTGGCTTTCCAAAAGTGGTTGAAACCGACTTCGTACATGGTGGCGGCAGATTGGAAAGATGCGATGTGCCCACCCAGTTCCAAATCTTTCTTGCCGGCGCGCAATACGATGGCGGCGGCGTTCCAGCGCACGAATGCGCGGATGCGGTGTTCGATGTTTTGGTCGCCCGGAATGCCTTTTTCGTTTTCAACCGAAACGGTATTCAAATACGGGGTGGTCGTGCCGTGTGGCATACGTACGCCCTTGTCGCGGCAGTATTTGACCAGGTTTTCCAAGAGGTATTGCGCGCGTTCGCCGCCTTCATATTCGAGGACGGAGCTTAACGCGTCCAGCCACTCTTGGGTTTCGATAGGGTCAACATCGTGTAATTGGGTGGACATAGTATCTATCCTTTATGTTGAGTGTTTAATCGGCAGGGAGGGTGTAGCCAACCCCTTTATTTTCGTTTGTGAAAAATAATAAGCAAAAACGAAAATTTCTAAATCAAACCGAAAAAAATAATTTAAGTTTAATGTTTTCAAAAAATTATAAAAGTTTTGGAAACAAGGGAAAACTTGAAAAAAATGTTCGATCTGCTCCACACGAAATCCTATCAGCAATCGGGTCTGCTGGCAAATAACCATGCCTGTAAAAGCAGGTTTTATACTGAAGTTGGCGTTTGGTAAGGTCAAGTCTTTTTGATTTCGAAATATTCTGTTTGATTTTGGCGATATTTTTTCGGAATTGTGGTATATCGAATCATTATGTCTCTGTCGGCAATTTTCCTATTGTAGAAAATCTATACACAAGCTTTGTGGATAACCGTGTTGATAAGCCACGGCTTGTGTTAAAAAAGTCTTACGCAACAAATGTACGCTTATTTTGATTAAAAAATAGGCACATTTAAATCTATAAAAATCATGTGCTTATGTTCAATATGATGTTTCTGGTCATGTTTTTGCCGTCTGTTATGGGATTTGTCCCGCGCTTGGGGCAGGGGGTGAATTTTGGAGGTTGGTGCAAAACCTGCTTTTTTCGCGTTACAATCTGCACCCGATTTACTTTTGAATTTGCCTGTTTGGAAAAATACTTTTATGAAAGCCAGCCAATTCTTTATCTCTACTTTAAAAGAAGCCCCTGCCGAAGCCGCGCTTGCCAGCCACAAGCTGATGATTCGCGCCGGCCTGATTAAGGCCAACGCATCGGGTCTTTATACTTGGATGCCGATGGGGCTGCGCGTGTTACGCAAAGTCGAAAACGTCGTGCGCGAGGAAATGGCGCGCGCGGGCAGCGTGGAGTTGCTGATGCCGGTGGTGCAGCCTGCCGAGCTGTGGCAGGAATCCGGCCGCTGGGAGTTTTACGGTAAAGAACTGCTGCGCCTGAAAGACCGCCACGACCGCGATTTCTGCATGGGCCCGACCTGCGAGGAAGTCATCGCCGACATCGTGCGCAAAGAAATCAACAGCTACAAACAGCTGCCGAAAAACTTTTACCACATCCAAACCAAATTCCGCGACGAAGTGCGCCCGCGCTTCGGCGTGATGCGCGCGCGCGAGTTTGTGATGAAAGACGCTTATTCCTTCCACGCCGACTATGCCTCGCTCCAGACGACCTATCAAGATATGTATGATGCTTATTGCCGCATCTTTACCCGACTAGGCTTGGCGTTCCGACCCGTTGCTGCGGATACCGGCAGCATCGGCGGTACCGGTTCGCACGAGTTTCAAGTGTTGGCGGAAAGCGGCGAAGATGTGATTGCATACAGCGACACTTCCGATTACGCCGCCAATATCGAGTTAGCGCCGACCTTGCCGCTCAAAGGCGAACGTGCAGCCGCTCAGGCAGAACTCGTCAAAGTACACACGCCAAACGTCAAAACCATTGATTCATTGGTTGATTTCCTCAGTATTCCGATTGAAAAAACACTGAAATCCATCGTGGTTGAAGGCGAAAACGAAGGCGAACTTATCCTGCTGCTGTTACGCGGCGACCATGAATTTAACGACATCAAAGCCGAGAAACTCGCGGGCGTGAAATCGCCGCTGACGATGGCAAGCCCTGCCGCGATTGTCGAACAGTTCGGCGCAAACGGCGGCTCTCTCGGCCCTGTCGGTTTTGCAGGCAAAGTCTATGCCGATTTCGCTACCGAAAAAGGCGCGGACTGGGTCATCGGCGCAAACGAAGACGACTACCACTATACCGGCTTCAATTTCGGCCGCGACGCTGCCGAACCTGAGTTTGTCGATTTGCGCAACGTCGTCGAGGGCGACGAAAGCCCCGACGGGCAAGGCCGTCTGAAACTGGCGCGCGGCATTGAAGTCGGACACGTTTTCCAATTGCGCGACAAATACACCCAAGCCATGAACGTAAGCTTCCTTGACAACAACGGCAAATCGCAAATTATGGAAATGGGCTGCTACGGCATCGGCATCACCCGCGTCGTTGCCGCCGCCATCGAGCAGAATAACGACGAAAAAGGCATCATCTGGACCAAAGCAATGGCGCCGTTTGAAGTCGTTATCGTGCCGATGAACTACAAAAAATCAGACACCGTACGCGAAGCCGCCGACAAAATCTATGCCGAATTGCTGGCGGCAGGCGCAGACGTCCTCCTCGACGACCGCGACGAACGCGCAGGCGTGTTGCTGAACGATTCCGAGCTGTTGGGTATTCCGCACCGCATCGTCATCGGCGACCGCGCCTTGAAAGAAGGCAATGTCGAATACGCCGAACGCCGCGACAACGAAGCGCAGGCAGTTGCAATCGGAGAAATTGTTGCACGTGTAACAGCTTCATTAAATGCGTAAGCTTGGTCGAATGCCGTCTGAAAATAATTTCAGACGGCATTTTTACTTAGGGGGAAAGTGAAGTGGCTTCAGTATTTTTAGAAGGAGAGGCAGTCGAGGTCGGCAATATTTTCTGTATCGGCAGGAACTATGCCGCACATATCGAAGAGTTAAAAAACGAAATACCTTCCGAACCTGTGGTGTTTATGAAGCCGTCAGGCAGCATTTTGAACAGCGGCGGTACAATCTTGCTGCCCGAGTTTAGTAGGGATGTGCAGTTTGAGTGCGAACTCGTGCTGCTGGTCGGTAAGGATTCAGACGGCACGGGCGAGGGTAAAGATATTTTGGGATGTGTCGCAGGATATGGTGTAGGGCTGGACCTTACGGCACGGGATATCCAATGCCGTCTGAAGGAAAAAGGGCTGCCCTGGCTGAAGGCAAAAGGGTTCAGGCATTCCGCGTGCGTGTCGGATTTTGCGGCGGCAGGCAGAATCGGCAATCCCGAGAAGGTGTTGTTTTCATTAAAACAAAACGGCGTATTGAAACAGCGCGGGGATACCGGTTTGATGATTTACCCGATTCGGGAAATTTTACACAAACTGGCGGCAGATTACGGTTTGGGGAAAGGGGATTTGGTGTTTACCGGAACGCCCTCCGGCGTGGGCGCAATCGGTGCGGGGGACAATTTGGCATTGGAGCTGGACGGCTTGGTGCGCGCCTCTTTCACGGTAGGGTGTTAACCGCGCCGCTTAACCCTCACGCCCGTTGAAACATTCCGCCGGACCGCCCTCGAAAAAACCGTGCAAGATGGCTTGCGCCGCCACTTGGTCGAGCACCGATTTGCGTTTTTTGCCGAAGACCTGTGCTTCCGAAAGCAGGCTTTCGGCATAGACGGACGACAGCCGTTCGTCAACCCAATAGACGGGGAGATTGAACCTGCCGTTCAGCCTGCGTCCGAACTTGCGCGACAGGTGCGTCATTTCATGTTTCGTGCCGTCGGTATGCACGGGCAGTCCGACGACAAAATAACGCGGCTGCCATTCTTGAACCAGCTTGGCGATTGCCGCGAACTTTTCATCGTTGCTGCCGCCGGTAACGGTGCTCAAAGGATGGGATAGCCCTAATTCCGCGTCTCCTTGTGCCACGCCGATACGCGCTTCGCCGAAGTCGAATGCCAGTGCCGTTCCTTTTGGAATTTTATGCATGGCCGGCTCCTGAAAACAGGGCGAGCGGGTCGATGCCGAGTTTGGCGAATGCGGCGGCGTAACGGTGTTCGTAGGGGATGTCGAACAGGATGTGTTCGTCGGCGGGAACAGTCAGCCACGCATTGTCGGCAAGTTCGCGTTCGAGCTGCCCTTTGCTCCAGCTTGAATAGCCTATGCTGATCAAGGCTTTGTCAACCGCACCTTCGCGTGAAATATTTTCAATCACGTCTCGGGAAGAAGTTAGCGCGATATTGTCTGAAACGCCGATACTGCTTTGCCAGTTGCCGATCGGGGTATGCACGACATAACCGCGCTCGACCTGCACCGGACCGCCCATCATCACGCTGTCGTGCTGCATCCGCATGGGGATGTTTTTGCCGGTGGCGGAAAAAATCATGTCCATCGTAATCGGAGAGGGTTTGTTGATGGCGATGCCGAGTGCGCCGTCTTCATCGTGTTTGCAGATATAGACGACCGATTGTGAAAAAAACGCGTCTTCCATATCGGGCATGGCGATGAGAAAGTGGTTGGAGAGGTTCATATCAGCGTTTGTCGAGATTTTCTATCGGGTTGGAAATCATGCAGGCGCCGGCAAGCAGGTTGCCGGAAGTATCGGCTTGCACCCCATCGGTTTGCGGTATGCCGCCGCCGAAACAGGAAACCGCGCTTAAGGAATTTTTCGGCGAGCCTTGGATGATTTTATCGCTGTACACCAAATAGGCGAAGGTTTTGCGTTTGGGGTCGTAATAACGGACAATCTGCCGGCTCTTGAACGCGAAGCTCGCACCGTGTTTGAAAACTTCTTTCGGTTTGCGCACGGCGGTTTCGTCAAAAGAAATCGAAGATGCCGTCTGAACGCACGAAACCGATGCGTCGGACGCGTCCTCTTCCAAATTGACCATTTCCTTCAAGCCGCCTTTTTTTGCATACGAAATATAACAGGCAACCCCTTGAACGTCGGGATCGTCGAATCCTTCCACTTCGATACGGTCGTTTTTGCCCAGTATGTTGAAAACGGTACTTGCCCGTCCGATTTTATCGGTTTCGCCGCTGCCGCAGGCAGTCAGCAGGACGGCGGCAGACAGCAGTAGCAGTCTGTTCATCAAAATTTCCTTATCGGTTGAATCCCCGTTTTCCGTGAAAGCGGCAGGGCTTGCTTTGTTTGGAGGGGCGCACGTTCCCAAAATCGGGCAACATACGGTATGCGGCTTAATGTGCTACCCTGTGTGTCGGAACACAATATCCGTTGCGGCATTGAAAATATGACGCACAATATAAGGCTGTTTGAGCCGATTGCAAGTATCCGCGCAAAGAAGGCGCAAGATTGGGCAAACGGCATTTTCAGACGGCATAACTGACAGTATAATCCAAACGTCCGGCTGCTTTCGTGCAGCCTTCAGTATTATCCAACTTTTTCCGAAGGTCGAACCATGCGCTACAAACCCCTTCTGCTTGCCCTGATGCTCGTTTTTTCCACGCCCGCCGTTGCCGCCCACGACGCGGCACACAACCGTTCCGCCGAAGTGAAAAAACAGACGAAGAACAAAAAAGAACAGCCCGAAGCGGCGGAAGGCAAAAAAGAAAAAGGCAAAAATGGCGCAGTGAAAGATAAAAAAACAGGCGGCAAAGAGGCGGCAAAAGAGGGCAAAGAGTCCAAAAAAACCGCCAAAAACCGCAAAGAAGCAGAGAAGGAGGCGACATCCAGGCAGTCTGCGCGCAAAGGACGCGAAGGGGATAAGAAATCGAAGGCGGAACACAAAAAGGCACATGGCAAGCCCGTGTCCGGATCCAAAGAAAAAAACGCAAAAACACAGCCTGAAAACAAACAAGGCAAAAAAGAGGCAAAAGGACAGGGCAATCCGCGCAAGGGCGGCAAGGCGGAAAAAGACACTGTTTCTGCAAATAAAAAAGTCCGTTCCGACAAGAACGGCAAAGCAGTGAAACAGGACAAAAAATACAGGGAAGAGAAAAATGCCAAAACCGATTCCGACGAATTGAAAGCCGCCGTTGCCGCTGCCACCAATGATGTCGAAAACAAAAAAGCCCTGCTCAAACAAAGCGAAGGAATGCTGCTTCATGTCAGCAATTCCCTCAAACAGCTTCAGGAAGAGCGTATCCGCCAAGAGCGTATCCGTCAGGCGCGCGGCAACCTTGCTTCCGTCAACCGCAAACAGCGCGAGGCTTGGGACAAGTTCCAAAAACTCAATACCGAGCTGAACCGTTTGAAAACGGAAGTCGCCGCTACGAAAGCGCAGATTTCCCGTTTCGTATCGGGGAACTATAAAAACAGCCAGCCGAATGCGGTTGCCCTGTTCCTGAAAAACGCCGAACCGGGTCAGAAAAACCGCTTTTTGCGTTATACGCGTTATGTAAACGCCTCCAATCGGGAAGTTGTCAAGGATTTGGAAAAACAGCAGAAGGCTTTGGCGGTACAAGAGCAGAAAATCAACAATGAGCTTGCCCGTTTGAAGAAAATTCAGGCAAACGTGCAATCTCTGCTGAAAAAACAGGGTGTAACCGATGCGGCGGAACAGACGGAAAGCCGCAGACAGAATGCCAAAATCGCCAAAGATGCCCGAAAACTGCTGGAACAGAAAGGGAACGAGCAGCAGCTGAACAAGCTCTTGAGCAATTTGGAGAAGAAAAAGGCCGAACACCGCATTCAGGATGCGGAAGCAAAAAGAAAATTGGCTGAAGCCAGACTGGCGGCAGCCGAAAAAGCCAGAAAAGAAGCGGCGCAGCAGAAGGCTGAAGCACGACGTGCGGAAATGTCCAACCTGACCGCCGAAGACAGGAACATCCAAGCGCCTTCGGTTATGGGTATCGGCAGTGCCGACGGTTTCAGCCGCATGCAAGGACGTTTGAAAAAACCGGTTGACGGTGTGCCGACCGGACTTTTCGGGCAGAACCGGAGCGGCGGCGATATTTGGAAAGGCGTGTTCTATTCCACTGCACCGGCAACGGTTGAAAGCATTGCGCCGGGAACGGTAAGCTATGCGGACGAGTTGGACGGCTACGGCAAAGTGGTCGTGGTCGATCACGGCGAGAACTACATCAGCATCTATGCCGGTTTGAGCGAAATTTCCGTCGGCAAGGGTTATATGGTCGCGGCAGGAAGCAAAATCGGCTCGAGCGGGTCGCTGCCGGACGGGGAAGAGGGGCTTTACCTGCAAATACGTTATCAAGGTCAGGTATTGAACCCTTCGAGCTGGATACGTTGATCGGATTGCCGAAACGGTAGGCTTTATGCAAATCGTGCCGATATGGTGCGCTGTTCCGTGAAGTTTGCCGTTTGCCGTACCTGTATTTTCCGGTTTTTGGAAATCAAGAGAGAAAGTTAAAGAAGAATGTCGAAACCTGTTTTTAAGAAAATCGCACTTTATACTTTGGGTGCAATCAGCGGCGTGGCCGTCAGTCTGGCGGTGCAGGGTTTTGCCGCCGAGAAGGACAGGCGGGATAACGAAGTCCTGCCGGTGCAATCCATCCGCACAATGGCGGAGGTTTACGGTCAAATCAAGGCAAACTACTATCAGGACAAACCCGATGCCGATTTGTTTGAAGGTGCGATGAAGGGTATGGTGGCCGGTTTGGATCCGCATTCCGAATATATGGATAAAAAAGGTTATGCCGAGATAAAGGAGTCCACCAGCGGCGAATTTGGCGGCTTGGGGATGGAAATCGGGCAGGAAGACGGATTTGTCAAAGTGGTTTCGCCGATTGAGGACACGCCTGCGGAACGGGCGGGGGTGAAAAGCGGCGATTTCATTGTGAAAATCGATAATGTTTCGACACGCGGCATGACGGTCAGCGAAGCGGTGAAGAAAATGCGGGGCAAGCCGGGTACGAAGATTACTTTGACGCTGTCGCGCAAAAATGCCGACAAGCCGATAGTCGTCAACCTGACCCGTGCCATTATTAAAGTGAAAAGCGTCCGCCATCACCTGATCGAACCCGATTACGGCTATATCCGCGTGTCGCAGTTCCAAGAGCGGACGGTCGAAAGCGTCAATACCGCCGCAAAAGAGCTGGTAAAGGAAAATAAAGGAAAACCGCTCAAGGGGCTGGTGTTGGATTTGCGCGACGACCCCGGCGGGCTTTTGACTGGCGCGGTCGGCGTGTCGGCGGCATTTCTGCCGTCTGAAGCAGTCGTCGTCAGCACCAAGGGACGCGACGGCAAAGACCGCATGGTACTGAAAGCCATTCCTGAAGATTATGTGTACGGGATGGGCGGCGATTCGTTGGCGGGCATTCCTGCCGAGTTGAAAACCATACCGATGACGGTATTGGTCAATTCCGGTTCGGCTTCCGCGTCGGAGATTGTCGCAGGTGCATTGCAGGATCATAAACGCGCGGTCATCGTCGGTACGCAGAGCTTCGGCAAAGGTTCGGTTCAGACTTTGATTCCTTTGTCCAACGGCAGCGCGGTCAAGCTGACAACGGCACTGTATTATACGCCGAACGACCGTTCTATTCAGGCGCAGGGGATTGTTCCCGATGTCGAAGTAAAAGATAAGGAACGCATTTTTGAAAGCCGCGAGGCGGATTTGGTCGGACACATCGGCAATCCCTTGGGCGGCGAGGATGTGAACGGTGAAACCCTTGCCGTGCCGCTTGAAAAAGATGCGGATAAGCCCGCTGTAAAAGAAAAAGGTAAAAAGAAAAAGGACGAGGATTTGTCTTCAAGGCGGATTCCCAACCCTGCCAAAGACGACCAGTTGCGGAAAGCTTTGGATTTAGTCAAGTCGCCCGAGCAGTGGCAGAAGTCTTTGGGGCTGGCGGCGAAAAAGCCGGTTTCAAATAAAGATAAGAAAGATAAAAAAGATAAGAAGTAGGTTTTGACGATGCCGTCTGAAAGGATTTCAGACGGCATATTATGTTTGAAAGGACAGGTTATGAGCGATTTTTTACCGGAATTTGAACCGTGCGGCATTTATAGTGGATTAACAAAAATCAGGACAAGGCGACGAAGCCGCAGACAGTACAAATAGTACGGCAAGGCGAGGCAACGCCGTACTGGTTTTTGTTAATCCACTATACTTGGGTAGCGATTGGGTTTCAGACGGCATACATTCAGGATTTCACCGCCTTATGCCGTCTGAAAGACGTTTCCGACCCATCCCTACTGCACGCTTTGTCCGCAAACGCATCACAGGCAAGATTATGGAAGTTATCCAATACCCAAATTCCCCCTTCAAACTCCACCAACCCTTCCCGCCCGCAGGCGACCAGCCCACCGCCATTGCAGGCCTGCTCGAAGGGCTTTCAGACGGCCTTGCCTATCAAACCCTGCTCGGCGTAACCGGTTCGGGCAAAACCTACACCATGGCGAACGTCATCGCCCAAAGCGGCCGCCCCGCCATCATCATGGCGCACAACAAAACCCTTGCCGCCCAGCTTTACGCCGAAATGCGCGAATTTTTCCCCGAAAACGCAGTGGAATATTTCGTCTCCTACTACGACTATTACCAGCCCGAAGCCTATGTGCCCAGCCGCGATTTGTTCATCGAAAAAGACAGCGCGATCAACGAACACATCGAGCAGATGCGCCTTTCCGCCACCAAAAACCTAATGACGCGCAACGACGTGATTATCGTCGCCACCGTGTCCGCCATTTACGGTATCGGCGACCCGACCGAGTATCAACAAATGGTGTTGTCCGTCAAAGAAGGCGATACCATCGAGCAGCGCGACATCATCGCCACGCTCGTTTCCATGCAATACGAACGCGGCGATTTGGACTTCAAACGCGGCAGCTTCCGCGTGCGCGGCGACGTGATTGACGTGTACCCCGCCGAAAGCTCCGAAAACGCCTTACGCATCAGCCTGTTTGATGACGAAATCGACCGCCTCGATATGTTCGACCCGCTTTCAGGCAGCCTTATCCAGCGCGTCGGCCGCTACACCGTCTTCCCGTCCAGCCACTACGTTACCCCGCGCGACACCGTCTTGCGCGCCTGCGAGTCCATCAAAGAAGAATTACGCGAACGCATCGAATTTTTCGCCCGCGAACAACGCCCCGTCGAACAACAACGCATCGAACAGCGCACCCGTTTCGACCTCGAAATGCTCTACGAAATGGGCTTCTGCAAAGGAATCGAAAACTACTCCCGCCACTTTTCCGGCAAAAAAGAAGGCGAACCGCCGCCTACGCTGATGGACTACCTGCCCGACAACGCCATCATGTTCATCGACGAAAGCCACGTTACCGTAACCCAAATCGGCGGCATGTACAAAGGCGACGCATCGCGCAAGCAAAACCTCGTCGACTACGGCTTCCGCCTGCCTTCAGCCCGCGACAACCGCCCGCTCAAATTCCACGAATTTGAAAAAGTCATGCCGCAAACCATCTTCGTTTCCGCTACCCCCGCCAAATACGAAGAAGAACACGCCGGACAAGTGGTCGAACAAGTCGTCCGCCCCACAGGGCTGGTTGATCCCCAAATCATCATCCGCCCCGTTGCCACCCAAGTCGACGACTTAATGAGCGAAATCAACGACCGCATTGAAAAAGGCGAACGCGTACTCGTTACTACCCTCACCAAACGCATGGCGGAGCAACTCACCGACTATTACAGCGAACTCGGTATCAAAGTGCGCTACCTGCACAGCGACATCGACACCGTCGAGCGCGTTGAAATCATTAGAGATTTACGGCTCGGCCTGTTTGACGTACTCGTCGGCATCAACCTCTTACGCGAAGGCCTCGACATCCCCGAAGTCTCTCTCGTCGCCATCCTCGACGCAGATAAAGAAGGCTTCCTGCGCTCCCACCGCAGCCTGATTCAAACCATAGGCCGCGCCGCGCGCAACGTGAACGGCGTCGCCATCCTGTACGCCGACAAAATTACCGACTCCATGAAAGCCGCTATCGACGAAACCGAACGCCGCCGTGAAAAACAGATTAAATTCAACGAAGAACAGGGCATCGTGCCGCAGCAGATTAAAAAACAGGTCAAAGACATCATCGACGGCGTGTACCACGAAGAAGACGGCAGTAAAGGCCGTCTGAAAGGTAAAAACAAGGTTAAAGTGGGCGAGATTCACAACGAAGAAGATGCGATTAAAGAAATCGCCAAACTCGAAAAAGCCATGCAGCAGGCGGCTAGGGATTTGCAGTTTGAAGAGGCGGCTGTGTTGCGGGATAGGATTAGGGATATTAAAGAGAATTTGTTGTTTGGGGCGGAGTGAGACTTAGACTTTGTCGTGGATATAAAAATAGTAGTTTATTATTTAATTTAGATATTAGAATAACTATTATATTAACTAGAATATAGATTTATTTTTGAAATGGGCACTTATTATGTCTCAATTAGATTTTAATTTAGAATTATTTATTAAAAATTCAAATTTTGATGATTATAAGATTTTTGATATCGTGAAAGAAGCTATTGAAACACAGGATGAAATAGGTTCAATCTTACGAACACATTTATTTTTTGAAAGAATTTTAGAGGCATGGATATATGCAAAATGTAATAAAGAAGATTTTTTCAATGATACACAAATTGGATTTCGCACAAAACTAAAAATTGCGCGTAATCTTGGCTTATTTAGCGAAGTATATGATATAGGGGAGAGATTAAATAAAATTAGAAATACAATTGCTCACCATGTACTAAGGGAAGTAAATCAAGAAAATTTAACTCTTTACATGAAAGTTTAAGAGATTCTTTTAAAAATAAAATCATAGTAAACCACCAGGAATGGAAAAATGGTGATATAGGTTTAAAATTTTATAAAGAAAATGAAAAGGAAGAAATATCTATATCATGGAATGATAAAAGCCTAAAGAAGCATATCATGCTTGCTGTAATCTGCACTTTAACTTTGTCATATTTAGTCATTAAATCAAAAGATATATAGCAACAAGCGTAGGTCGGATACTTGTATCCGACAAAACCTTCAACATTCCCGTCGTTGCAATCCATTGCAGCAATGCCCAAAAGGTCGGATTCGAGAATCCAATCTACAAAATCATTACGAGCATAACACTATGAAATCCCTTCGTTTTTACCGCAATGGCGGCACTTACTTTTTTACGGTTGTAACCAGCAAGCCGTAGCCTACATCACACCAACCGCGTGCGTAGCTATCACATACTACCTGCGGGCGGCACAAACTTTAAAACCGATGTGCATAAAACCTATAAGGATGCGTGCGGTACACACGCGTTTTGCCGTTCAAACTATTGTTTTAAACTTTATATCGAAACATCACTTGCTGCTTTATCTTGAAAAAATGCCGTCTGTAAGCAAACATGTTTCAGACGGCATTTTCAAACAGTGGTTTGTTATCCGATCCGTTTGAATACCAAGTCCCAAACGCCGTGTCCGAGGCGTTTGCCGCGCGCTTCGAATTTGGTTTCGGGGCGGTAGTCCGGGGTGGGGGCGTAGTCTGCCGCCGTATTTTGCAGGCTGTCGAAGCTACTGAGGACTTCAAGCATCTGCTGTGCATATTCTTCCCAGTCTGTCGCCAGGTGGATATAGCCGCCGGTTTTGAGTTTGGGCAGTAGTTTGGCGATGAAGGGGGCTTGTATCAGACGGCGTTTGTGGTGGCGTTTTTTGTGCCACGGGTCGGGGAAGAATATGTGGATGCCGTCGAGCGAGCCGTCTTGCAGCATATTTTCGACAACTTCTACGGCATCGTGCCGCATCACGCGGATGTTTTCTAAATGGTTTTCGTCTATGAGTTTGAGCAGGTTGCCTACGCCGGGACCGTGTACGTCGATGGCGAGGAAGTCGGTTTCGGGCAGGCGGCGGGCGATTTCTGCGGTTGCCGTCCCCATACCGAAGCCTATTTCGAGGATTTTGGGTCGGCTGCTTCCGAAACGGGCATCAAGATCGGCCGGTGTTGCTTGGTAGTCGATGCCGAAGCTGTCCCATAAGGTATCGATGGCGCGTTGCTGCGCGGCGGTCATATGGCTTTGGCGGAGGACGAAGCTGCGGATGCTGCGGGGGTGTCCGGCTTGCCAGTTGTTTTGTGTTTGGTTCTCGGCGGTGTCTGTCATAATGCTTTCGTACGCTTGTGCAATCAGGATGCCGTCTGAATGTGAAATGCCTGTTCGGACGGCGGGAAGGGAAAGGGGCGATTATACCTGTTTCGTTTCGGCAGGGTAGGTGTAACGCTGTTCAGACGGCATTTTGCCATTGTTGCAGCAGTTCTTGCAGGACGCTTTTTTGCCCGTATCCGTTGTTTATGGCTTCTTGCAGGTAGCGGCAGGCTTTTTCTTTGTCCGGCTCGACGCCGTGTCCGCTGTAATGGATGCAGGCGAGGTTGTAGAACGCCATACTGTCTTTTTTCGCGGCGGCTTTTTCAAACCATTTGCGTGCTTCATTGTAGTCGGCGGTCATACCCTGTCCGAAGTAATACATGCTGCCCAGATTGGTTTGGGCTTTGCTGTGTCCGAGTTCTGCGGCTTCTGTGTAGAGTTTGAGCGCGGCTGCGTATTCGGGCGCGCATTGTAATCCGTAATGCAGGGCTTGGGCTTTTTGATAAAGCCGTTCTGCCCTTTGCCGCCTGATGGCGGAATCTTTAATGCCGCCGTATTGGTCAGGATGGTTTAACGCGCTGTCGGATATGAGTTTCTGATAGGCGGAAAGGCTGCCGGCTTCGGCTGCCTGCCGATAATAATGCCGGGCTTTTTCCGTATCGGGGGCTATGCCCAAACCGTAGCGGCAGATGTCGCCCAGTATCCGCAAACCTTCGGGATGGCGTTCGGCGGCGGCTGCTTCGGCATGATGCAGGGCAAGTTTGTGGTTTCTTTCCAGATGCTTGCCTTGCAGGTAGATGTCGGCAAGTGCGGCATGGGCATCGGGGTCATTTTCCTGTGCGGCCTGTTGAAACCAGTGAACGGCTTCATCAGGAGCCGTAGGTAGGATGAGCTCGGCAAGTGGGGTGTAGGCAGGAATGTATCCTTGTTGTGCGGCGGCGCGCAAATGATTGACGGCCTGTGCCGTGTCGACTTTCGTCCCTTGCCCGAAACGATATTGCAGCCCGAGCTGCCAATGTGCCTCCGGCAAGCCTTGTGCCGCCGATTTTCGGTAGAGCAGGTGCGCCGTTTCAAAATCCGGCGGTGTGCCGTACCGGCAGTATTGGGCAAGCAGGTATTGCCCGTGGGGGTTGTTGTTTTTTGCGCTTGTTTTTGCCCATTCCAAGGCTTCTTCAAAATGTCGGGACGCGTACAGAAGGTACATCAGGCGGACTTGCGCTTCGGGCAGTCCTTCTTCTGCCAACGGTCTGTAAAGCGGTATCAGGGTTTCCGGGGGTGCGCCTTCCAATTCTTGGATATATGCCAGATTGTAACGCGCGTAGGGATGTCCCTGTTCAGCGGCGATGCGGAGCATTTCCATACCTTGTTCGCGGTCTTGGTAGGGGCTGTCCGCGTCCATCAGGTGTTTTGCCAACTCGAATGCGGCGGCGGGATGACCTGCCGAGAACGCTTCTGTCAGCAGTCGGCGGACTTCGGTAAAGTTATATTGTTTTTGAGACAGGCATTCTAAGGCCTGCCGATAGGGTAAGTCGGGATTGTTCATGTCAGATCGTTTTCCGTTTTGTCGAATCATCGTTATTCGTTATGAAGTTAGGTTTATAGTGGATTAACAAAAATCAGGACAAGGCGACGAAGCCGCAGACAGTACAAATAGTACGGCAAGGCGAGGCAACGCCGTACTGGTTTAAATTTAATCCACTATATATCGGTATACCGACCTGCTGTATCATATTTTTTACAGACGGATTTTGTCTTTGACAGCATGCTAATGCAGATGATTGTAAATCGTTTCCGCCAATGCCTTGCTGATGCCTTCCACTTTTTCCAAGTCCTCGCGGCTGGCGGCAATCACGCCGCGCAGACCGCCGAAGCGGGTGAGCAGGGCTTGGCGGCGTTTGCTGCCTACGCCGGGGATGTCGCTTAAGGAGGAGGTAACGCGGGCTTTGTCGCGTTTTTTGCGGTGACCGGTAATGGCGAAACGGTGCGATTCATCGCGTACGGTTTGCAATAGATGCAAGGCCGGGCTGTTGGGCGGCAGGCGGAAGACTTCGCCGGTAAAAGGCAGTATGAGCTCCTCCATACCGGCTTTGCGCTCCGGGCCTTTGGCAATGCCGACCAAAGGGATGTGCAGCCCGAGTTCTTCCCATACCGATACGGCTACGCCGATTTGCCCTTTGCCGCCGTCAATCAACACGGCATCCGGCCATTTGACGGTCTCGCCGTTGGCTTCGGCCTCCTGCATTTTGCCGTAACGGCGCGTCAACACTTCGCGCATGGCGGCGTAGTCGTCGCCGGGTTTGGCGGTCGTGATGTTGTAGCGGCGGTATTGCGAAGGCTGGATGTTTTGCTCATCGTACACAACGCAGGACGCAATAGTGGCTTCGCCTTGTGTGTGGCTGATGTCGAAACATTCAAGGCGGTTGAGGCCGTCTGAATCCATGCCGAGGATTTTTGCCAGTTCATCAATGCGGTGTTGCTGGCTGCTTTGTTGCAGGCGGCGTTGTGCAATCGCCATTTGCGCGTTTTGTTCCGCCATTTTCAACCGGACTTTGCGTTCGCCTATGGTCTTGGTGACAAATTGCATCTGCTTGCCGTGTTCGCCTTCCAAAGCCTCTTTTAGCGCATCGGGAACGGGAAAGTTGCTGATGATGATGTCGGGTTTGCTTTTGCCCAGATAGTGTTGGGCGACGAAGGCTTCGGCGTAATCTTGTCCGTTTGGCTCGGGATCGTTTTTGGTGTCGGGGAAAAAGCTTTTGTCGCCGACGTGCCGTCCGCCGCGGATGCTGACCCAGTGTACGCAAACCAGGCCGTCTGAAACCGCCAGTGCAAGCAAATCGATATCGTTGGGATTGTTCGGATTTTTACTGTCGATAAACTGATTACTTTGCATGATGCCGAGCGCTTGGATTTGATCGCGGTAACGTGCGGCTTCTTCGAATTGTAGATTAGCGGCGGCGGTTTGCATTTTGTGTTGCAGGGTACGCGTCAATTCGTCAGTTTTGCCATTAAGGAAAGTCGCGGCTTCACGCACGCTGTCACGATAATCTTCTTCACTGATGTGGCCTACACAAGGCGCGGTGCAGCGTTTGATTTGGTAAAGCAGACAAGGACGGTCGCGATGCTCGAATACACTGTCTTCGCAGGTACGCAGCATAAAGACTTTTTGCAACACTTGAATGCTGTCGCGCACGGCGTTGCTGTTGGGATATGGGCCGAAATATTGATTAGGCTTTTTCAGCGTGCCGCGGTAATACGCCATTTGCGGATATTGATGGCCGCTGAGCATCAAATAAGGATAGCTTTTGTCATCGCGGAAAAGAATATTGTATTTGGGCGACAGGGCTTTGATGAAGTTGTTTTCGAGAATCAGGGCTTCGGATTCGGAGCGGGTGATGGTGGTTTCGATGTGGTGAACCTGTTTCACCATCAATGCGATGCGCGGGGAATGGTCGTTTTTCTGGAAATAGCCGGACACGCGCCGCTTGAGGTTGACGGCTTTGCCGACGTATAAGACGTTGCCGCTTTCGTTGAAAAAACGGTATACGCCTGGCAGGTTGGGCAGGTTTTTGAGGAAAAGTGGGATGTCGAAGTGTTCCGGAAAACGGGTTTCTTTATTCATATCAATTACTTGAAAAACGGTTTCAGACGGCATATTACCATATCGCTGGAGACAGCCTTATCCGTTCGGACAAGGCTGCAGGGCGGTTACATGCTGCTAATCGATTTTTACCCGTTTCAGGCGCAAGGCATTGCTCAACACGGAAACCGAGCTTGCCGCCATTGCCGCGCCAGCGATGACGGGATTTAAAAAGCCAAGCGCGGCGAGAGGAATGCCCAAAATATTGTAGAAGAAGGCGAAAAACAGGTTTTGCTTGATGTTTTTCAAAGTGGCTTGCGACACCAGCAGAGCATCGGCGAGTTGGTTGACCGAATGCTGCATCAGCGTGGCGGATGCGGTATGTTCGGCAACGTCCGCTCCGCCTTTCATGGCGAAGCTGACGTTAGCGGCGGCAAGCGCGGGCGCGTCGTTGATGCCGTCGCCGACCATCGCCACGGTTTTGCCGGCGGCTTTGAGTTTTTGCACTTCGGCAGCTTTATCGCGCGGACTCATGTTGCCGAAGGCGTGTGCGATGCCCAGTTGTTTGGCGACGTATTCGACCGTGCCTTGGTTGTCGCCGCTCATAATATAGACATCGATATTGTGTTTTTTCAGACGGCCTATGGCTTCGGCGGTATCGGCTTTCAACGCGTCGGCAAGTGCGAATGCGCCGATGGGTTTGTTATCGACTGAGACCGCAACAATGCTTGCAATATCCCAAACGCCGTCTAAAAACTTCGGCAAGGCCAGTTCGGCAAATTCGGCTTTGCCTGCTTTCACCAAACCCACGCCTTCCACTTCGGCGGTAATGCCTGCGCCGACAACGGTTTGTGCGTTTTGTGCGGCGGGAATGTCCAAACCGCGCGCTTGGGCGGCGGAGACGATGGCACGGGCGAGCGGATGGGCGGCGTTTTGTTCGACGGCGGCGGCGATGCGGTACAAAGCGTCTTCGTCAAAGCCGCTGTCGGGAACGCAATAAACGGCGGCAACCTGCGGGCTGCCTTCGGTCAGCGTACCGGTTTTGTCCAACACGACGGCATCGACGTGGGCGGCTTCCTCCATTGCTGCCGCGTCTTTAAACCAAATACCGTGTTTAACCGCTTTGCCCATACCGACCATAATCGCGGCAGGGGTTGCCAGACCCAGCGCGCACGGGCAGGCAATCACCAAAACGGCGACGGCGTGCATCAGCGCAACCGTCCAATCGCCCTTAATCAGCCAAGTAACAATAAAAGTCAACAACGCAATGCCCACGACGGCAGGCACGAATACCGCAGCCGCTTTATCGGCTACGCGCGCAATCGGTGCTTTACTGCCTTGTGCTTCAGAGAGCGCGTTCATCATGTCGCCGAGCTGGGTTTGGCTGCCGAGCTGCGTGGCGCGGTACACCACACTGCCTTCGGTCATTAACGCGCCCGCCAACACTTTGCCGCCCGCCTTTTTTTCTTCAGGATTGGATTCGCCGGTAAGATGGCTCTCGTCCGCCCAACCGCTGCCGCTTTCAATGATGCCGTCTGCGGCAATGCGTTCGCCGTGGTTGGCGCGGATAAGGTCGCCGATTTGCACTTGGTCGATGGGAAGCTGTTTCCATTCGCCGTTGCGTTGCACGTTGACTTGGGTTGGTGTAAGTTTGAGCAGCAAGCCCAAGCTGTTGAGGCTGGATTTTTTGGTACGGTGTTCCAAAAATTTACCCAGTGACACAAAACCGATCACCATCACGCCCACTTCAAAATACACATGCGCCATACCGTACGCCGCGTGCGGGCTGAAAAACAGCATATAGACGGAATACAGGTAAATCGAGACCGTGCCGATGGTAACCAGCACGTCCATATTCGCCAGTCCGCCCTTAATGCTCGCCCACGCGCTTTTGTAAAACGGGATTGCCAGCCAAAGCTGCACCACGCTTGCCAATGCGAACTGCCACAACGGCGGAATCATCCAATCGTGTCTGCCGATCATCATCCCCGCCATGCCGATAAGGAACGGGACGTTGATGGTGAACAGCAGCCACAGCCGCCAGCCGATATGGTGTTCTGCTTCGGGTTGCGGCAATGTATCTTCCGTTTTTTCCTTCGCGCCGTAACCGGTTTTCTCAATGATTTTGGCAATGTCGGCTACTGAGGTTTTGCTGTCGTCAAACACTACCTGCGCCTCTTCGCTGGCGAAGTTTACCCCCGCCGATTCGACAAAATCTTTTTTGTTCAACACTTTTTCAATGCGCGAAGCGCAGGCCTGGCAGGTCATGCCTTCGATTTGGAAACGGATTTTTTGTTGCATAAGCGTGATTCCTGCTTTGATATTCAGACGGCAGTTAAGGCTGCGGGATGCCGTCTGAGCGCCGGTATGGTCGAAATTTCTCAAACGCGCCGATAATTCGAGTAGAATCCGAAAACTTGACACAGCAAAGGAAAAACAATGTCCCAACACCGCAAACTGATTATTTTGGGTTCCGGCCCCGCCGGATACACCGCCGCCGTCTATGCCGCGCGCGCCAATTTAAACCCCGTCATTATTACAGGTATCGCGCAAGGCGGGCAACTGATGACCACCACCGAAGTGGACAACTGGCCTGCCGATGCCGACGGCGTGCAAGGGCCGGAATTGATGGCGCGGTTTCTCGCCCACGCCGAACGTTTCGGAACGGAAATCATTTTTGACCAAATCAACGCCGTCGATCTGCAAAAACGCCCGTTTACACTCAAAGGCGATATGGGCGAGTACACTTGCGATGCCCTGATTGTCGCAACAGGCGCGTCCGCCAAATACCTCGGTTTGCCGAGTGAGGAAGCGTTTGCAGGAAAAGGCGTTTCCGCTTGTGCCACCTGCGACGGTTTCTTCTATAAAAACCAAGATGTTGCCGTAGTTGGCGGCGGCAATACGGCAGTTGAAGAGGCACTCTACCTTGCCAATATCGCCAAAACCGTTACCCTGATCCACCGCCGCAGCGAGTTCCGTGCCGAAAAAATCATGATCGACAAACTGATGAAACGCGTGGAAGAGGGCAAAATCATCCTCAAGCTGGAAAGCAACCTGCAAGAAGTACTGGGCGACGATCGGGGCGTAAACGGCGCATTATTAAAAAACAACGACGGTTCTGAGCAACAAATTGCCGTCAGCGGCATTTTTATCGCCATCGGGCACAAGCCGAATACCGATATTTTCAAAGGTCAGTTGGAAATGGACGAAGCCGGTTACCTGAAAACCAAAGGCGGCACGGCGGACAATGTCGGCGCAACCAATATCGAAGGCGTATGGGCGGCGGGCGACGTAAAAGACCATACCTACCGTCAGGCGATTACCAGCGCGGCTTCCGGCTGTCAGGCGGCTTTGGACGCGGAACGCTGGCTGGGCAGCCAAAACATTTGAATGCCGTCTGAAACCGAAATTTTCGGCGGAATGCAAATTTTTCGCACCAAATCCTTGATTCCGTCGGCAAACCCCAATATAATGCCGCTTCTTTAAACCTTGCCTTCTGCTTTCGCATGGCAGAAGGCTGTTTTTACCATCCATAAGGAGATAACATGCGTCATTACGAGATCGTGTTTATCGTTCATCCCGATCAAAGCGAGCAAGTACCCGCTATGGTTGAACGTTACAAAACCATGATTGCCGAAGCAAACGGTAAGATTCACCGTCTGGAAGACTGGGGTCGCCGCCAGCTGGCTTACCCGATTAACAAAATCCATAAAGCCCATTACGTTTTGATGAACATCGAAACCACTCCCGAAGTGGTTGAAGAGCTGGAAACCGCATTCCGCTTCAATGATGCAGTATTGCGTCATCTGACCATCAAAACCAAACACGCCGTTACCGAAGCATCCCCTATGTTGGGTGGTGAAAAGGCTAAGAACCTGTTGAGCGGTGCGTCTGAAGAAGCGGTCGCCCAATAATTGGGATTCAATAATCTTGTTTCGCTTGCCGCGTTAATTGAAAAGGTTTTCCCTATTCGATATACGCCTGCCGGAATCCCTGTTTTAGATATTATTTTAAAGCACGAATCGTGGCAGGAGGAAAACGGGCAGCAATGCCTTGTCCAATTGGAAATTCCGGCACGGATTTTAGGCAGGCAGGCGGAAGAGTGGCAGTATCGGCAAGGTGTATATGTTCACGTCGAAGGTTTTTTAGCTCAAAAAAGCAGACGTTCCCTTATGCCGATGCTCAGGATACAAAATATTCAAGAATATAAAGGTTAAACGACAATGGCTCGTCAATCATTCAAACGTAGAAAATTCTGCCGTTTCACGGCTGAAAAAATCCAAGAAGTCGATTACAAACAAGTTGATTTGCTGAAAGACTTCATCTCCGAAAACGGTAAAATCATTCCTGCACGCATCACAGGAACGAAGGCATTCTACCAACGCCAATTGGCTGTTGCCGTAAAACGCGCACGCTTCCTGGCTCTGCTGCCTTACACCGACCAACACAAATAATTTTGGAGATTGAATCATGCAAATTATTCTGTTAGAAAAAATCGGCGGTCTGGGCAACTTGGGCGACATCGTAACCGTTAAAAACGGCTACGCCCGCAACTTTCTAATTCCCGCAGGTAAGGCAAAACGTGCGACCGAAGCGAATATGAAAGAGTTTGAAGCACGCCGCGCAGAACTGGAAGCCAAACAGGCTGAAATTTTGGCAGATGCCCGAGTCCGTCAGGAAAAATTGGACGGTCAAACCGTTACCGTTGCTCAAAAAGCTGGTGTGGACGGTCGCCTGTTCGGTTCCGTTACCAATGCCGACATTGCTGCTGCAATCGTTGCTGCCGGCATCGAAGCCGTGAAAGCAAATGTACGTCTGCCGAACGGTCCTCTGAAAGCCGTTGGCGAGTACGAAGTGGAAGTGGCTTTGCACACTGATGCCGTTGCTAAAATTACCGTTGCCGTCGTTGCCGCAACCGAGTAATTGAAATTATCAGATGCCGTCTGAAACCCTGCCGATTGTCGGAATGTGGTTTCAGACGGTATTTGTTTTGTTTTTCGTATATTCTGCAAAGGTCTCGGTCAGGTTGTCTGTCCTTTTGTCGGAACAGGAGACTGGGCAGCTTTGTCCTGATTAATTGCTTGTGCAAACGGTAAAAAGGTTTTTTCGTGTGTTTTAAAGCAGGTTGTACAGCATTTTTCCGGCAATCAAAAGCAACATAATGCCGAAGGATTTTTTGAGTTTGGCAGAAGAAAGTTTGTGGGCGGTTTTGACACCGAGCGGGGCAAAGGCAATGGTTGCCGCGCTGAGGACGGCGACGGCGGGCAGGTAAAGGAAGCCCAGTGACCCTTCGGGCAATCCTGCAATATTCAGGCCGTTGAGCAGATACGATATTGCGCCGGAGAGTGCAATCGGCCAGGCAAGGCCGGATGATGTGCCGATGGCTTTATGGGCGGGGAAGCCGCAGTGGATTAAGAAGGGGACGGAAAGTGAACCGCCGCCTATGCCGACCCAGCTCGACATTGTGCCGAACAGTGTGGAAACCGCAGTCAGTCCGGGCAGTCCGGGCAGCGGGCGGGATGCCGTCTGAGGGTCGGTATGCAGTGTTTTGAATGCGACGGCGGTTAAAAACAGGATGAAGAAAATTTGAAGCCCGAACGCGGGGATATATTTTGCGGAGAGTGCGCCCGTGAATACGCCGAATATCATACCCGGCATCATCGTAAATACGGTTTTCCAGTCGACCGCCTGTTTTTTGTGCTGCCCCAGCATACTGGAAAAGGCGGTGAAGACCATGACGGCGAAGGATGTGCCGACGGCGAGGTGTTGCGCGTAAGGATGTTGTGCCAAACCCTGCAAATCAAGCACCCATAAAACGACAGGGACAATCAGCGTGCCGCCGCCTACGCCGAACAGGCCGGCAATAAAACCTGCCGCACTGCCTACGGCAAGCAGGATTAAGATAATGTCCCAATGCCACATTTAATCCGCCTTTCTGTACTTTTTCCAAAATCGGCGTGCCGCCATAATGTAGCCGGACAGGCTGTATCCGAGAAAGAACAGGAAGAGGACGAGCGACGGTTCCCAAGTGACCAGAAGCAGCAGTAAGACGGCAAGCAGCATTCCGACAAAGGGGACTTGTCTGCGGATGTTGATTTCTTTAAAACTCCAAAAAGGGATTTGGACAATCATCGACAGGCCGGCAAACAGTGTGATGCCCAATGCCCACCAGTGGACGGCGGGGAATTTTTCGACGCTGTGGTTGACCCAAATCAGCCCGACAATCAGCGCGGCGGCAGTCGGACTGGGCACGCCGATAAACCAGCGTTTGTCCACCTTGCCGATGAGTGTGTTGAACAGGGCGAGGCGCAGGGCGGCGCAGGCGCAGTAGATGAAGGCGACGGAATAACCGATTTTGCCGAACTGCCAAAGCTGCCATTTGTAGGCAATCAGAGCGGGAGCAACGCCGAAGCTGACCATATCGGCAAGGCTGTCGAGCTGCTCCCCGAACGCGCTTTGGCTGTTGGTCAGCCGCGCCACGCGCCCGTCCATACCGTCCAGCAACATAGAGATGAATACCGCGATGGCGGCGGTTTCATAACGTCCGTGCATGGATTGGGTGATTGCGTAAAACGCGGAAAACAGCGCGGCGATAGTAAAGGAATTGGGCAGCAGGTAGATACTGTTTTGACGCAGGGAGCGTTGCGGGGTGTTGGTCGGGGTTTCCATAGCTGAAGTGTCTCACGGACGTGGAGAATCGATAGGGGATTATAACCCAAACCATTATCGAACAATACGCCCTTTAGGATGAAGCCCTCGGAGGCGGTTTGTTTTTCTGATGGCGGATGCTTTGCGGGGCGGTTTGACTCTGCCTGCCGCCGGGTGTGTTGTTTCGGATTTTTGCCGGATGGATGTTGTTGCCGGGCATTTCTGGGCTTGCCGGAAGGTATCGGGGGGAGGGCATCGGAATATGCGGCGCGCCGTTCAAACCGGGGCGGCGTTTCCCTATTTTCGGGGAGTTTGCAGGCTTCAACAAATTGAAAGATATTTTTTGCATTTCCGACCGTATGCTGATTTTGAAACGGGATAAATTATAGGACAAGGTTTTTCGCCCGCCGCAAAGGTTGGCCGCAATGCCGTCTGAAAACAACGGCTTGCCGCTAAGGCGGCGGTATGCGGATTTGCGCTGCTGAAATCGGTTTGCCATACCCGGCGGTGCAATCTGCGGGGAGGGATAAGCCGATAAGGCGGGACTTATCCTGTTTTTTGTTTATAATGCAACAGAATTTGGACGAACCGTCGGGAATTTATCATGATGAAAAAGATACTGGCCGTATCGGCACTATGCCTGATGACTGCGGCGGCACGGGCTGCCGATACTTACGGCTATCTCGCCGTTTGGCAGAATCCGCAGAATGCGGACGATGTTTTGCAGGTTAAAACCACAAAAGAAGATTCGACGAAAAGCGAAGCGTTTTCCGAGTTGGAAGCCTTCTGCAAAGGTCAGGACACGCTTGCGGGCATTGCTGAAGACGAGCCGACCGGATGCCGGTCGGTCGTGTCGCTGAACAATACCTGTGTCGCGCTGGCATACCCGAAAGCCTTGGGCGCGCTGCGTGTCGACAACGCCGTCGTGATTACTTCTCCGCGTTTTACGAGCGTTCATCAGGTCGCACTCAACCAGTGCATCAAAAAATACGGCGTACAGGGACAATGCGGCTTGGAAACAGTGTATTGCACATCTTCTTCTTATTACGGCGGAACTGTGCGCTCTTTGATTCAAAATCTCAAATAAAACGGAAAATGCCGTCTGAAAGATGTTCAGACGGCATTTCTATATCGACGGTCAGGATTCTTTCGGATCGGGCAGCAGGCTGTTCAACATAATGGCAAGTACGGCGCACAAGCCCACGCCGGCAAAGCTGAAGCTGCCCAATTTGAGCGTCATGCCGCCGATGCCCGTGGTCAGTACCGAGCTGACGATGACCAGGTTTTTCGGCAGCATCAAATCGACTTTGGCATCAATCAGCGTTTTCACGCCCAAAGAAGCAATCGTGCCGAACAGCAGCAGCATAATGCCGCCCATTACTGGCATCGGAATGGAAGCCAAAAACGCATTGAATTTGCCGAAAAACGCCATGCAGACGGCAAAAACCGCCGCCCAAGTCATGATGACGGGGTTGCTGTTTTTGGTAATCATCACCGCACCCGTTACTTCGCCGTAGGTCGTAACCGGCGGGCCGCCGATCAGACCCGCAACGCATACGCCCAAACCGTCGCCTGCAAGGGTTTTGTCCAAGCCCGGGTCTTTCGTATAGTCTTTCCCCGTCACATTGCCGATTGCCATGATGCCGCCGATGTGTTCGATGGCGGGGGCGACGGCAACGGGCAGCATAAACAGTGCAGCCTGCCAGTTGATCTGAGGCGTTTCAAAATGGGGAACGGCGAACCAGGGCGCGTGTGCAATGCTTGCCGTGTCCACCAGTCCCATCAGCAGTGCCAAAACATAACCCGAAGCGACACCGATCAAGATGGGAATCAGCTTCATCATCCTGCTGCCGAAAACCGATACGATGGCGGTAACGGCAAAGGTAAAGCCGGAAAGAATCAGCGAATCGGTATAGTCGATGACCTGTTTGCCGTCCGCCTGACCCATTGCCATGCTGCTTGCCGCCACGGCAACAGACAGACCGATGACCATGATGACGGGGCCGATGACGACCGGAGGCAGCAGTTTGTGTACCGCTGCCAGTCCGCGCCAACGGATCAGCGCGGCAAACACAAAATACATAAAGCCGGCGGCAAACAGTCCGAACATGGTGGAAGGCAGCCCCCATTCGCCGACGGAGTAGATAATCGGTGCGATAAAGGCAAACGAAGAACCAAGAAAAATCGGCACTTTGCGTTTGGTTGTGATTTGGAACAGCAGCGTTCCCAAGCCTGCGCCCAAAAGCGCAAGAGCCGGATTCAGACCGGTCAGCAGGGGAACCAGCACCATTGCGCCGAATGCCACAAATAAAATCTGTGCACCGGAAACGGCAAGTTTCAGTTGGTTCATACCATCTTCTTTCAATCGGTTCAAACGGCACGGATTATACTGGTTTGCCGAGGGTCTGCGTAAAAATACATACGTCGGGCAACAGATATGCCGTCTGAAAGGCAATGTCTGTCTGTTGCAGGATGAAAGCAGGAGAAATGGAGTATAATCCGACACTTTCCATATTCAATCCGCAAGCCGTCCGGCTTCCTTATTTCAGACGGCATTTTCCGGTAATACGGCATGACAGAAAAATCCCATAAAAAAACAGCAAAAGGCAGGGCGGGAAGCCCGTCCCCAACGTCCGCACGCAACAAGAAAGCCGACAACGGCGCACGGGGCAATAAAGTTTCCGAGCGGCTCAAGGCGGTCAAAGAGTTGCAGAAAACCGAAACCAAAAAGGCGCGTCCCGAACATGTCGTCAACCTTATCGGCGACGCACTGTGGCTGATGGGTTTGGCGGCAACCCTGTATTTGGCGATTTCCCTGATCAGTTTCGATATGGGCGATCCGTCTTGGTCGCACAGTTCGCCGGTTGTGGAAGATGTCGCCAATTGGGGCGGACTGTTCGGCGCGTATGTTGCCGATGTCGGCTATTATCTTTTCGGCTGGTCGTTCTGGTGGTGGATAGCGGCTGCCTGCGTCGTGCTGTATAAAAATTTCCGCCTGCACGCAAAACAGACGGAAAACGAGGCATACAACCACAAAATCGCTGCCGCCGCGCTGTTTGTCCTGACGGTCTTCAGCCCCGTCTTGGAGTATTTTGTGCTGGGCGGAAAATATGCCGACTCCCTGCCTGTCGGAGCAGGCGGTATGGTCGGCATACGCGTCGGCGCAGTGTTTGCGTGGCTGCTGGGGAAATCGGGCAGCCTGCTGATTATCTTGGTTGTTCTGCTGTTGTCGTTGTCCCTGCTGGTGCAGATTTCATGGCTGGAATTTTTGAACGGTGCGGGCAGGGCGGTTCAAAACCGCCTGAGTGCCTTATCCGGCAAGGTCATGGCTTTAGGAAAACGCCGGCCGAATACCAAAACAGACGGTGTCGATACCCAAAATACACGGCGCATGGTAAAAGAAGCCAAGAATATTACGGCCAAACCCGTTGCCTTGCCCGAAGGCAGCAGCAGCAACCGCAAATCCGTCGCGGTTTCCGTCGCGCCGCCGCCCAAAATTCAGGTTTCTCTGTTTGAAGATGACGAACCTCGGCAGGCGGGCGAATACCACAAGCCTACATTGAACCTATTGCGGATTCCTGACAGCGAACCCGTCAGCATCAATCCCGCCGAATTGGAGCGCACTGCCGAACTGATCGAATCCAAACTGGCAGAATTCGGCATCGGCGTACAAGTCGTATCCGCCACATCCGGCCCCGTCATCACGCGCTACGAAATCGAACCCGCGCAAGGTGTTAAAGGCAGCCAAATTGTTGCCTTGTCGAAAGATTTGGCACGCTCTATGTCGCTGCAGTCCGTGCGTATCGTCGAAACCATCGCAGGTAAAAACACGATGGGCATCGAGTTGCCCAACGACAAACGCCAAGACGTGATGTTGAGTGAAATCTTGTCCTCGCCCGTGTTTGCCGAAGCCAAATCCAAGCTGACCGTCGCGCTGGGCAAAGACATTGCCGGTACCCCCGTTGTCGGCGACTTGGCGAAAATGCCGCACCTTTTGGTCGCCGGTATGACTGGTTCGGGCAAGTCCGTCGGCGTGAACGGCATGATTATGTCTATGCTTTTCAAAGCTACGCCCGACGAAGTCCGCTTCATTATGATAGACCCGAAAATGCTCGAGTTGAGCATTTACGACGGTATTCCGCACCTGCTCTGTCCCGTCGTGACCGATATGCGCGAAGCAGGGCAGGCGTTGAACTGGTGCGTCGCCGAAATGGAAAAACGCTACCGCCTGCTTTCCCATGCCGGTGTGCGTAATTTGGAGGGCTTCAACCAAAAAGTCGAAGCCGCAAAAGCGGCAGGCAAGCCGCTGCTCAATCCGTTCAGCCTGAACCCCGACGAGCCCGAGCCGCTGGAAAAACTGCCGTTGATTGTGGTCGTTATCGACGAACTTGCCGACCTGATGATGACCGAACGCAAAGCCGTCGAGCAGCAAATCGCCCGTCTCGCCCAAAAAGCGCGCGCCGCCGGTATCCATATGATTGTCGCCACCCAACGTCCCAGTGTCGATGTCGTTACCGGCCTGATTAAAGCCAACATCCCGACGCGTATGGCGTTTACCGTGCAAAGCAAAATCGACAGCCGTACCATCCTCGACCAAATGGGCGCGGACGAACTGCTCAAATATGGCGATTCGCTGTTCCTCCAGCCCGGCAGTGCCGAACCGACTCGCCTGCAAGGCGCGTTTGTTTCAGACGACGAAGTACATCAAGTCGTCAACTATGTCAAATCGCAAGCCCCAGCCGACTATATTGAAGGTCTGCTCAGCGGCGAGGCCGCGCTGGAAACTGCCAATATCGTTAATCCGAATGCAGACAGCGACGAATTGTTCGATCAGGCAGTCGCCTATGTTTTGGAAAGCAAAAAAACCTCCATTTCGTCTTTGCAGCGGCAGCTGCGCATCGGCTATAACCGCGCGGCAAACCTGATGGAGGCACTGGAAAATGCGGGTGTCGTTTCTTCCACCGACCTCAACGGCAGCCGTAAAATTTTGGCGCACAAGGACCATTTGTAGCCCGTATTGCAAAATGCCGTCTGAACGGCGGAATTGGCGTTTCAGACGGCATATTATGTTTCAGGCGAAACATTGTGATATACTTGCCAGCTAAAATTTCCCCTTTGCGGCAATGCGGTTCAAATATCGTACCGTTGCGCTGTTTGCTTCCCCATGTAGGGAAGAAAGTTTATCATTTTATCAACACAACAAATTTAAGGGCTTATGATGAGCGTAACTGTTGAAACTTTAGAAAATCTGGAACGCAAAGTAGTGTTGTCCCTGCCTTGGTCCGAAATCAACGCAGAAACCGATAAAAAACTGAAACAAACCCAACGCCGTGCAAAAATCGACGGTTTCCGTCCGGGTAAAGCACCTTTAAAAATGATTGCCCAAATGTACGGTGCGAGCGCACAAAACGACGTGATCAACGAGCTGGTGCAACGCCGCTTCTACGATGTTGCCGTTGCCCAAGAGTTGAAAGTGGCAGGCTTCCCCCGTTTTGAAGGCGTTGAAGAACAAGACGATAAAGAGTCTTTCAAAGTTGCCGCCATTTTTGAAGTGTTCCCCGAAGTCGTTATCGGCGATTTGTCTGCACAAGAAGTTGAAAAAGTAACCGCTTCCGTCGGTGATGCCGAAGTGGACCAAACCGTAGAAATCCTGCGCAAACAACGCACCCGCTTCAACCATGTCGAACGCGAAGCCCGAAACGGCGACCGCGTCATCATTGACTTTGAAGGCAAAATCGACGGCGAACCTTTTGCCGGCGGCGCATCCAAAAACTACGCCTTCGTATTGGGCGCAAGTCAAATGCTGCCTGAATTTGAAGCCGGCGTAGTCGGCATGAAGGCTGGCGAAAGTAAAGACGTTACCGTCAATTTCCCTGAAGACTACCACGGTAAAGACGTTGCCGGTAAAACTGCCGTGTTTACCATTACGCTGAACAACGTTTCCGAAGCGACTCTGCCTGAAGTCGATGCAGATTTTGCAAAAGCCTTGGGTATTGCGGATGGCGACGTTGCCAAAATGCGCGAAGAAGTGCAGAAAAACGTAAGCCGCGAAGTGGAACGCCGCGTAAACGAACAAACCAAAGAATCCGTAATGAACGCGCTGCTCAAAGCCGTAGAGCTGAAAGCACCTGTTGCTTTGGTCAATGAAGAAGCCGCACGCTTGGCAAACGAAATGAAACAAAATTTTGTTAACCAAGGTATGGCTGATGCTGCCAACTTGGATCTGCCTTTGGATATGTTCAAAGAACAAGCCGAACGCCGCGTATCTTTAGGTCTGATTTTAGCCAAACTGGTTGACGAAAACAAACTGGAACCGACTGAAGAGCAAATCAAAGCCGTTGTTGCCAACTTTGCAGAAAGCTACGAAGATCCTCAAGAAGTGATTGACTGGTACTACGCAGATCCTTCCCGCCTGCAAGCCCCGACTTCTTTGGCGGTAGAAAGCAACGTCGTTGATTTCGTTTTGGGCAAAGCCAAAGTAAATGAAAAAGCTTTGTCTTTTGACGAAGTGATGGGCGCGCAAGCCTGATTATCCTGAAAATGCCGTCTGAAGGCAGTTTTTGAAAGCACCGAAGCCGCTTTTAAAGCTCGCTTTGGTGCTTTTCCATCATGAAAGGAGACGAAATGTCTTTTGATAACTATCTTGTCCCTACCGTTATCGAGCAGAGCGGTCGCGGTGAGCGTGCATTCGATATCTATTCCCGGCTTTTGAAAGAGCGCATCGTATTCTTGGTCGGACCGGTAACCGACGAGTCCGCCAATCTGGTGGTTGCCCAACTGTTGTTTTTGGAAAGTGAGAATCCGGATAAGGATATTTTCTTCTATATTAACTCGCCGGGCGGTTCGGTAACGGCCGGTATGTCGATTTACGACACCATGAATTTCATCAAGCCCGATGTATCGACTTTGTGCTTGGGGCAGGCGGCAAGTATGGGCGCGTTCTTATTGTCGGCAGGCGAGAAAGGCAAACGTTTTGCCCTACCCAACAGCCGGATTATGATTCACCAGCCTTTAATCAGCGGCGGTCTGGGCGGTCAGGCATCCGACATTGAAATTCACGCACGCGAACTTTTAAAAATCAAAGAAAAACTCAACCGCCTGATGGCGAAACATTGCGACCGCGATTTGGCAGATTTGGAACGCGACACCGACCGTGATAATTTCATGTCTGCCGAAGAAGCCAAAGAATATGGTTTGATTGACCAGATTTTGGAAAACCGCGCTTCTTTGCGGCTTTAATAAAAGAAACCTGAGAGAAACCGATGCCGTCTGAAACGTTCAGACGGCATTTGTTTCAAGCTGCGTTTGATATGGTATCGATACCGTCATCCACGGGACGGAAGAAGGATTTGGAGTTTTTTAAAGGATCCCCGTTCCCGCCTGTGATGGACGGATGCCGTCTGAAAGCCAAATGGGGCAGCAGTTTTTGCAAGGGCGCGACACTCGCATCCTCCTGAATCTGCCGGTACGGTTATTGAGAAAAGACAAGGGCAGGAAGCGGTATCCCGCCTTCCTTATTTATACCTGCAATTCATCTCCGTATTTGCCGATTGTATTTTCATATTGCGCCTCCATTCCTTATCGGTTTAAAAAAATGCCTTTTCCAATGGGATGGGTTTTATATCAATGAAAATAAACGGTTTTTATTTAAAAATAGCCAAGGTAGGCTGGCGGTTGGATTTTATAGGGAGTGTATCGGGATAACCTTCCCTTGATGGCGTTTGAGTCCGTTCTCCCCATAATTGGTTTTGACATACTCTTCAACAATAGCCAGAAATTCCGTTGCAATGTTGTCGCCTTTCAGCGTTACTTTACGTTCACCATCTACATAAACAGGGGCAACGGGTGTTTCTCCCGTACCGGGCAGGCTGATGCCGATGTCGGCCAATTTGCTTTCTCCGGGCCCATTGACAACGCAGCCCATTACGGCAACGTTCAGGGATTCAACCCCAGGATAAAGGGTACGCCATATAGACATTTTTTGGCGCAGGTAATTTTGAACATCTTGTGCCAGCTCTTGAAATACGGTACTGGTGGTACGCCCGCAGCCGGGGCAGGCGGTAACCATCGGCGTAAACGAACGCAATCCCATAGTCTGTAAAATCTCTTGCCCGACGACGACCTCCTGAGTACGCGGGCTGCCAGGTTCCGGAGTCAGTGAAATGCGGATGGTGTCGCCGATTCCTTCTTGAAGCAAGACGGATAATGCCGCCGTTGATGCGACAATGCCTTTGCTGCCCATACCGGCTTCGGTCAAACCCAAATGCAGCGGATAGGCGCAACGGCTGCCCAGTTCGCGGTAAACCTGAATCAAATCCTGAACCGCGCTGACTTTGCACGACAGGATGATTTTGTCTTCGGGCAGTCCCAATAGAACGGCTTTTTCGGCAGATTCCAAAGCGGAGACAATCAGTGCTTCCTTCGTCACTTCTTCGGGCGGTTTCGGCGCGGAAGAAGCGAGGTTGGCATCCATCATACGTTTGGCGAGGCTTTGATCCAAAGAACCCCAGTTTACGCCGATGCGGACGGCTTTATCGTTTTCAGCAGCAGTCCGAATCATAAAGGCAAATTTTTCATCGCCTTTTACGCCTTTGCCGACATTGCCGGGATTGATGCGGTATTTGGACAATGCTTTGCCGCATTCTGGAAATTCCGCCAACAGGCGTTCGCCGTTGAAGTGGAAATCGCCGATAAGCGGTGTGGCATAGCCCATATCGTCCAAGCGGCGGCGGATTTCGGCAACTTTGGACGCGGCTTCGGGGCTGTTGACGGTAATACGCACCATTTCGGATCCGGCATCGCTCAATTCCTTAATCTGCAATGCGGTGGCTTTTGCATCGGCAGTGTCGGTGTTGGTCATAGATTGGATAACGACGGGTGCTTCTGAACCGACGGTAATATGATCGATGCGGACTTGATGCGTCTTGCGGCGTTGGAGTGTGTTCATATGGTTTGAATCTGTTTATTGACCGGTGAGGACGGTTTGCAATTCTTCCGAGTAGGGGAAATTCGCCTGCAATTGTGCTTCATATTCGTATGCCGCCTGTGCGTTGCCGAGGGCTTTGGCAATTTTCCAGCCTAGCAGCAAATCATCGGCCTGAAGGACTTCTACCCTGCTTTGGTATTTTTTAAAGTAGTAATCGGCATCGCCCAACTGCCCGGCCAGCATTTTGGTGCGCGCCAGTTCTTTAAATGCGGGTGGGAACTGCGGCTGGGCGGCGAGGGAACGTTTCAAATAGGCTTCCGCCAATCCGAATTGCCCCTGTTTTGCGCTGCATATGCCTTTATTCAGGTTGGCAATATAAGGGGTCGGGTAGGTGGGGTCGGCCAGAGCTTTGTCGAAATATGCCATAGATTCGGCAGGGCGGTTGAGCCTGCCGCATAGGAACCAACCGTAGTTGTTGTTGATTTCGGCACTGTCGGGTTTGATGGAGAGGGCTTGCCGGAAACTTTCCTGCGCCTTGTCGTTAACTTTCAGGTATTGATAGATTTCGGCACGGACCAGCCAGGCAAGCTCGTTTTTAGGGTCCGATTTCAGGGCGTCTTCAATACTTGCCGTCGCCTGACGGTAGTCCTGACCGCGCATATATTCCATTGCCAACTGGGTTTTGATATTGGAAACCTGATTGGCTTTTTCTGCCCGCGAGGGGCGGTAGGAAGTGCTGCACGCGCCCAAGGCAAGAACGAGTAATAAAGAGATTCGTTTGGATGGCTTAAAAGGCATAATTACCCCTGTTGTCCGATTAAAATCTGCTGCCATTTTTGTTGGCGGCGCGTTTTATCCTGAACCTGCCCCGCCAACTGTCCGCAGGCGGCATCGATGTCGTCGCCGCGCGTTTTTCGTACGGTAACGACAAATCCTGCCTGCTGCAAAATATCGCGGAACACACGGATGTTCTCATTGCTGGAGCGTTCGTATCCGGAGTTTGGGAAGGGATTGAACGGAATCAGATTGAACTTGCAGGGAACATCTGTGACCAGTTCGATCAGTTCGCGCGCATGTTGCGCCTTATCGTTTATTCCGTCCAACATGACGTATTCGAAAGTGATGAAATCCCTGGGTGCTTTGACCAGATAGCGTTGGCATGCGGCCATCAATTCTTTCAAGGGATATTTTTTGTTCAACGGTACGATTTGGTTGCGGACTTCGTCATTGGAAGCGTGGAGGGAAACCGCCAAAGCCACCGGCATGACATCGCGCAACCTGTCCATTTGGGGAACCATACCCGAAGTGGAAACGGTTACGCGGCGGCGGCTCAAACCGTAGCCGTGGTCGTCCAGCATGATGCTTAAGGCGGTAACGACATTGTCGAAGTTCGCCATCGGCTCGCCCATGCCCATCATGACGACGTTGGAAATCACGCGCTCGTTTTTCGGTGTAACGCCCATCGCTTTGTTTGCCCACCACAATTGCCCGATGATTTCGGCAGCAGTCAAATTGCGGTTGAAGCCCTGCCGGCCGGTCGAACAAAATGTACATTCCAAAGCGCAGCCGACTTGTGAGGAAATGCAGAGCGTGCCGCGATCCGATTCGGGGATGAAGACGGTTTCCACGCCGTTGCCCGTACCGACATCCAAAAGCCATTTTCGAGTGCCGTCTGAAGATTTTTGAGACATCATCAGCTTGGGAATTTCGATGCCTGCCTGTTCGTTCAGTTTATGGCGCAACGATTTTGCCAAATCGGTCATTTCGTCAAAATTTTGCGCGCCGGATTGGTGCATCCAACGCATAACCTGTTTGGCACGGAAAGGTTTTTCGCCCATATCGGCAAAATGTCGGGTCAGCCCTTGAAGGTCGTAGTTGAGCAGATTGGTTTTCATGTGTTTGTGTTTTTCTTAAATCAAGGCTTCAAATAAAAAATTGCAGGGCAGGCAAGTTTGATTTGAAGCCTTTTGCAACAGAGTTTTCAGACGGCATGGATATATTTATGCCGTCTGAAGAGGAGTTGGGCGGTGTATTGTATCAACGGGGGCAGATTTCGGTTTGGCTGAAAAAGTAGGCAATTTCCAAAGCGGCATTTTCCACGCTGTCGGAACCGTGTACGGCATTAATGCTGACCGAAGTGGCAAAGTCCGCGCGTATCGTGCCTTCGGCGGCTTCGGAAGGATTAGTTGCACCCATCAGTTCGCGGTTTTTCAGGACGGCGTTTTCACCCTCTAATACCTGAATCATAACCGGACCGCCGGTCATAAATTCAACCAATCCGGCGTAGAAGGGGCGGTCTTTATGAACCGCATAAAATTCTTGCGCCTCTTTGAGAGTAAGCTGCTTCATTTTGGCGGCAACGATTTTCAGACCGTTCTCCTCAAAGCGGCTGTATATTTTGCCGATAACATTTTTGCCGACGGCATCGGGTTTGATGATGGAGATGGTACGTTCAATCGCCATGCTATATCCTTATTTTTACTTAAGAAGAATCAAATCGGTATTCTATCAAAAAAATAACTTATCCGCCTGAAGCCTTGGGAGATAGGGTCAGGTGCGGCTGTTCCAAATAAACTTCGGACTGCATTTCGACCATCCGGCTGGCGGTGCGGGTAAATTCTTCGGCAAAATCGCCTTCCGTATAGATATGGTTGACATCTACCGCGCCGGTGGCACACAGTTTGACCCGGAAATCGTAGAGTACGTCAATCAGCCAAGTCAGCCGCCGCGCCTCCGCCTTTTCTTGCGGTGAGAGTTGTTCCAAACCTGAAATAAAAACCATTTCATAATGTTCGGCCAAATACAGATAGTCGGACTGTGAGCGGGGGCCGAAGCACAGTGCGCGGAAATCAAACCATATGGCACGGCCGGACTCGGCTTTGTGGGGAATCTCCCGACCGTGGATGGTGCTGATGCCGGGGTTCAAATCGGTAATGCCTGTCATTTCTTTGAACAGTTTTGCCAGTTTTGCCTCATTTTCTTCATTGGCAGGCGTAAAGAAAATCTCGGCGGGGCGGAGGGTACGCAGTCGGTAGTCTTCACCGCCGTCAACGTTTAAGACGGTCAGGCTGGACTCGATGAGCGCGATTGTGGGAAGAAAACTGCTCCGGTTTTGACCTTGCGGGTAGAGTTCGGAAGGCGCGTAGTTTGAAGTCGCCACCAAAACAACGCCCTCGTTAAGCAGGTTTTCCAGCAGACGGCCTAAAATCATTGCATCCGCAATATCGCTGACATGAAATTCGTCAAAACACAATACGCGGGTTTCTTTGGCAATCTCGGCGGCAACGGATTTCAACGGGTTGCTTTCGCTTTTCAGGGTTTTCAGCCGCTGGTGGATTTCTGCCATAAAGGCATGAAAGTGGACGCGGCGTTTGCGGCGGTACGGGAGGCAGCCGAAAAAAGCGTCCATCAGAAAGCTTTTGCCGCGTCCGACCCCGCCATAGAAATAAAGCCCTTTGGGGACTTGCGGGGAACGCAAACTCCTGCCTAAAAAACGGTTTCTTTTGCGTTTGAACATCATCAATTCGGTCCAAAGCCGATCGAGGTGTTCGATGGCGGCTGCCTGCGCGTCGTCGCGGATGAAGTTGGGCAGTTGTGAGGCAGCCTGATACCAGGTCAGCGGGCTGTGGTTTTCAAACGGCGGGGCTTTAAAAAGTTGGTCTCTATTACTCATATTTAACCTTGTTATACTTCTTGCGGCTAAGAAAGAAAATGCTTACCGTCGGTATTATAAATGATTTCCTTCAAACTTGGCATTTTCCGTGGAAAAGAATAATGACGCGCACAAGGGGGTATAAGCAAAGGCGGCGTTTCAATATGGTGCAGATATGAGCTCAAATGCCTTTTATAGTAGATTAAATTTAAACCAGTACAGCGTTGCCTCGCCTTGCCGTACTATCTGTACTGTCTGCGGCTTCGTCGCCTTGTCCTGATTTTTGTTAATCCACTATAATCCGTAGAGTCGGCTCCTTTCGGCTCAGACGGCATACGTTTATGCCGGCACTTCTTACCGCCCTCGTGCCGGCTATCCCAAAACTGCTTTGAACACTGAACGCTCTTTGGTTTACTTCAAAAACGCGGCGTGATAAGCAATATGCTCGCCAATAAAACTGGCGATGAAGTAATAGCTGTGATCGTAGCCTTTATGGAAACGCACATCGACCGGCTGGTTTGCCGCACGGCAGGTTTCGATAAAATCTTCGGTACGCAATTGTGTCGGCAAAAACTCATCTTCCAAGCCTTGATCGATGCGCATACCTTGCACTTTATAGCCTTGTTGAATGAGTGAGTTAGCATCATATTGCTGCCATTTTTCACGGTCTTTCCCTAAATAAGCAGTAAAGGCTTTTTCTCCCCACGGCACGAGGCTTGGCGATAAAATAGGCGAAAAGGCAGAAACACTTTGATAACGTTCCTGATTCCGCAGCGCCAATACCAATGCGCCGTGTCCGCCCATTGAATGTCCCATAATGGAACGTTTGCCGTTGGTAGGAAAGTGTTTCTCAATCAGACGGGGCAGCTCGTTCAAAATGTAATCATACATTTGATAATTCGCCGCCCAAGGCTGTTCGGTCGCATTCAAATAAAAGCCTGCACTCTGTCCTAAATCGTAAGCATCATCGTTCGGCACTTGCTCTCCGCGAGGGCTGGTATCGGGGGCCACCACAATTACTTGATGTTCTGCCGCATAACGCTGAAAGCCTGACTTGGTAATGAAATTTTGTTCCGTACACGTCAAGCCGGAAAGCCAATAAATCACACCAAGCGGTCGATTTTCTGGATTATTTGGCAAATAGACGGCAAATTTCATTTCGCATTGCAGCGTTTGGGCATGATGCGCCCAAACTTGTTGCGAACCACCAAAAATTTGATGTTGTTCAATCAGTTTCATCGCATACCTTAGTAGTGAATAACGGCGCGGATCGATTTACCTTCGTGCATTAAGTCAAAGGCTTTATTGATTTGATCGAGTGTCATTGTGTGGGTTACAAACGGTTCTAACTCAATGTCGCCTTTCATTGAATCTTCCACCATTTTCGGCAGTTCAGAGCGACCTTTCACACCGCCAAATGCTGAACCTTTCCAAACACGACCTGTTACCAACTGGAACGGACGCGTTGAAATTTCTTGTCCTGCACCTGCTACGCCGATGATAATGGATTGACCCCAACCACGATGTGCACTTTCTAATGCCTGACGCATTACGTTTACATTGCCGATACATTCAAAGGTATGGTCAATGCCCCATTTATTAATGTCTAACAACACATCTTTGATCGGTTTATCGTAATCGTTCGGGTTCAAACAATCCGTTGCACCGAACTGTTTTGCCAACTCAAATTTTGATGGATTGGTATCAATGGCGATAATGCGGCCGGCTTTGGCTTGACGCGCACCTTGCACCACCGCCAAACCAATCGCCCCCAAACCAAACACGGCAACAGAGTCGCCTTCTTGCACTTTTGCCGTATTATGTACCGCACCAATACCTGTGGTAACGCCGCAGCCGAGCAAACATACTTGTTCATGGTTGGCTTCAGGGTTGATTTTCGCCAGTGAAACTTCGGCAACAACGGAGTATTCACTGAAAGTCGAACAGCCCATATAGTGATAGATTGGCTGACCTTGATAAGAAAAACGCGTCGTGCCGTCCGGCATTAAGCCTTTACCTTGTGTATCACGCACTGAGACGCACAAGTTGGTTTTACCTGAACAACAAAACTCACATTCGCCACATTCGGCGGTGTAAAGCGGAATCACGTGATCACCCGGTTTTACGCTTGACACACCTTCGCCCACAGCAACGACCACACCCGCACCTTCGTGTCCAAGCACCACAGGGAATACGCCTTCAGGATCGCTTCCTGATAACGTAAACGCATCAGTATGGCACACGCCAGTGTGGGTATTGCGGATTAACACCTCGCCTTTACGCGGCATTTCTACGTCGATTTCCACAATTTGTAAGGGTTGGTTAGGGGCGAATGCCACCGCCGCACGAGATTTGATGGTTGAATCGGCTTGTTTCATTTCCATTGTCTTTCCTCTTAATTCATTGACAAAGTTGCCTTGCCTGAGCAACATAGCAACAGTTTACACTTTAGAGTTAACTCTAAAGCAAGTGTTTTTTACTGTTTTTGTTTAGAAGGAGGGAAAATGACTTATACTACTGCCAAAGCCGCCGAAAAAATAGGCATCTCCGCCCACACCCTACGTTTTTACGACAAAGAAGGTTTGTTGCCCAATATCGGACGTGATGAATACGGTAACCGCTGTTTTACCGATAACGATTTGCAATGGTTGGGCTTATTGCAATGCTTGAAAAATACGGGAATGAGCTTAAAAGACATCAAACGCTTTGCGGAATGTACCGTCATTGGCGACGATACCATTGAAGAACGCCTTTCCTTGTTTGAAAATCAAATAGAAAATGTGAAGTGTCAAATTGCCGAATTAAAACGCTATTTAGATTTGCTTGAATACAAATTGGCGTTTTACCAAAAAGCGAAAGCATTAGGCTCGGTAAAAGCTGTAAATTTGCCGCAAATTCCTGAAACGGCTTAGTTTTAGTGCAATAAGCAGGATTTTTGTCCTGTTCGTAATAGAAATCAAAAATTTGTTGTTTAAAAAGCGGATTGTAAGCAATGATATAGTGGATTAACAAAAATCAGGACAAGGCGACGAAGCCGCAGACAGTGTAAATAGTACGGAACCGATTCACTTGGTGCTTCAGCACCTTAGAGAATTGTTCTCTTTGAGCTAAGGCGAGGCAACGCCGTACTGGTTTTTGTTAATCCACTATAAAAAAATCCACGCTCTAATCCGTTGCTTGCTTGGCTCAAGGTATTGAAGCAACGGATGAAGTTAAACCACAGAAAAAACGCCGCGTAACAGCGGCGTTTTGATGCTAAGGTTTAATTGGCATTTTCTTTTAAAGCCAAGTCGACCCGCTCGCGCAATTCTTTACCGGGCTTGAAGTGGGGTACATGTTTTTCAGGTACTTCCACACGCTCGCCGGTTTTGGGATTGCGACCGATGCGGGCAGGACGATGGTTCAAATCGAAGCTGCCGAAACCGCGGATTTCGATGCGTTGACCTCGGGCAAGCGATCTAGTCATGGTGTCAACCAAGACTTTTACGCTGTACTCTACGTCTTTTGCCAGAAGATGCGTGCCGTTTTTGGCGGCAAACACTTCTGCCAAACGAACCATTAACTCAGACTTTGTCATGTCTGCAACCTTATTCTTGTTCGCCGGAGAGTTTGGCTTTCAGCAGGTCGCCCAAGCTGGTGGTGCCGGCATTCGCATTGGCGGCGGCATTGACGGAGTTCAGTGCTTCGCGGCTTTCTTTGGCATCTTTGGCTTTAACGGAAAGTTTGATGCTGCGGTTTTTGCGGTCAACGGTAACGATGACGGCTTCAACTTCGTCGCCTTCTTTCAGTTTGGTGGTCAAATCTTCAACGCGGTCGGCTGCAAATTCGGAAGCAGGCAGGTAGCCTTCTACTTCGTCAGACAGGGCGATAACAGCACCTTTGGCGTCAACAGATTTCACGGAACCTTTAACCAAAGAACCTTTGTCGTTCACGCTGATGAAGTTGCCGAACGGATCGCCTTCCAGTTGTTTGATACCCAAGGAGATGCGTTCTTTTTCCACGTCGATTGCCAATACGACGGCTTCGACTTCTTCGCCTTTTTTGTATTTGCGTACGGCTTCTTCGCCGGATTCGGTCCAGGACAGGTCGGACAGGTGAACCAAACCGTCGATGCCGCCGGGCAGGCCGACGAATACGCCGAAATCGGTAATGGATTTAACCGCGCCGGAGATTTTGTCGCCTTTGTTGTGGTTGGCGGCAAATTCTTCCCAAGGATTGGCTTGGCATTGTTTCATACCCAAAGAGATACGGCGGCGGCCTTCGTCGATTTCCAAAATCATGACTTCGACTTCGTCGCCCAGTTGTACGACTTTGCTCGGGTGTACGTTTTTGTTGGTCCAGTCCATTTCGGAGACGTGTACCAAACCTTCGATGCCTTGTTCGATTTCGACGAATGCGCCGTAGTCGGTCAGGTTGGATACTTTGCCGAACAGGCGGGTGCCTTGAGGATAACGGCGGGTCAGACCGCTCCAAGGATCTTCGCCCAGTTGTTTCATACCCAAGGAAACGCGTTGTTTTTCTTGGTCGAATTTCAATACTTTGGCTTCAACTTCCTGACCGACTTCCAAGACTTCACTCGGGTGTTTCACGCGCCGCCATGCCAAATCGGTGATGTGCAACAGACCGTCGATGCCGCCCAAGTCAACGAATGCACCGTAATCGGTAATGTTTTTAACGATGCCTTTGATGACGGAGCCTTCTTGCAGGTTTTCCAGCAGGGCTTTGCGTTCTTCACCCAAAGTGGCTTCCAGAACGGCGCGGCGGGAAACAACGACGTTGTTGCGTTTTTTGTCCAGTTTGATCACTTTGAATTCGATCTCTTTGCCTTCGAAGTGAGAAGTGTCTTTTACAGGACGTACGTCGACCAAAGAACCCGGCAGGAATGCGCGGATGCTGCTAATCATAACGGTCAGGCCGCCTTTGACTTTTCCGTTGATGATGCCGGACAGGATGTCGCCGTTTTCCATGGCTTCTTCCAGGGCAATCCAATCGGCTGCACGTTTGGCTTTTTCGCGGGACAGTTTGGTTTCGCCGAAGCCGTTTTCGACGGATTCGATGGTAACGGTAACGAAGTCGCCGACTTTAACTTCAATTTCGCCTTGAGCGTTTTTGAATTCAGCTACATCAATCAGGGATTCTGATTTCAGACCTGCGTTTACGGTAACGAAGTTTTGGTCGATTGCCACTACTTCAGCGGTAATCACCTCACCCGGGTTCATTTCTTGCAGGGTAAAGCTTTCTTCCAACAGCTGAGCAAAATTTTCCATAGACATATATAACTCTTTTCGGTACACCGCCAAGGGGTGCGGGGTGGGTTGGTGGATATCTGCCGTCCTTGGCAGGGCAGACGGGTACATAAGGTTTCAGACGGCATATGGGGGATTTTTATGCCGTCTGAAACGTAATTTGTGCGATTATACCTGAAAATTTAAACTTCACGATACCAATCAAGCACTTTTTTTACAGTTTCTTCTATAGTCAGGCGGCTTGTGTCCAAAAGCAGGGCATCGGGCTGTTGTTTCAGGGGGGCAACTTTGCGGTTTCGGTCTGCCTCGTCTCTGGCTTCGATGTCGGACAGGATGCGCTCGAATGCCAAACCTTCGCAGGGGATGCCGATTTGTTTGGCGCGGCGTTCGGCACGGATTTTGGATTCTGCCGTCAGGAAGATTTTAAGTTCGGCTTGGGGGAAGACGACCGATCCGGTGTCCCGTCCGTCGGCAACCAGTCCTTTTTCGGTCAGAAAATCGCGTTGGCGTTGCAGCAGGGCGGCGCGGACTTTAGGCAACTGTGCGACTGCGGATGCGCCCATGCCGATGGCTTCTGTCCGGATGCCGTCTGAAACGTCTTCGCCGCCGAGCAGGATGCGGCTGCCTGAAAATACGGCGGGCAGTTTTTTTGCCAGTTCGGAAACGTTTTCTTCATCGTGCCATCCCACGCCTTGTTTTTGTGCATATAGGGCAGTCAGGCGGTAGAGTGCGCCGGTATCGAGATAATCGTATCCCAATGCGGCGGCAACGCGGGCGGCAACCGTGCCTTTGCCCGATGCGCCCGGGCCGTCGATGGCGATGACTTTTTGTCTGTTCATAAGGGGGATTCCTGATGGTTTGGGGTATGGGTTTTGCCGTCTGAAGGATGTGTTTCCCGTTGGGGCGGATTCTACCTGTTTTAAAGGACGATTGTCTAAGCAGACGGAACGCCGCCTGCCCGGAAACATCCGACAGAAGCCGGCAAGCCGGTTCGGATTTCGGCGTTGCGGGTATTGTGGCGGGCATCAAGGCAATGCTGTCTGAAAGAGGTATGACCTTCAGACGGCATCGATTGCTGCGGATTAGAACAGGTTGCTGACGAAAATCAGCAGAATCACCAGCGGCACAAGATATTTCACATAAGCAAACCAAATATTGACCGTCGTATGGTTGCCTTTATAAAGCAATTCGTCCTTCGCTTCGTCCTTCATCACAAAACCGGCAAACAGCGCGGAACCGAGCGCGGTCAGCATAAACAAGATGTTGCCGCTGATGTAGTCGAAGGCATCGAAAATATTTTTGCCGAACACGGAACGTCTTTCCACGGACCATAGCTCAGAATGGACGGGATGTTGCCGAAAATGAAGATGGCAGCCAATACAATCGTAATCGCGGCGGTACGGCGGATTTTGGTTTTTTCCTGAATGGTCGTAATCAACACTTCATAAATGGTCAGCGAAGTTGTCAACGCGGCAATCAGGAGCAGCGAGAAGAAAATCACGGCGAACACAGATCCCGCCCACATATGTGAGAACACAATCGGCAAGCTTTGGAACACCAAAGTCGGGCCGGAATCGGGGGCAACGCCGAAGCTGAAGAGCGACGGGAAAATCATAAAGCCCGCAAGTATGGCGATGATGGTATTGGTAATTGCCGTGATAACTGCCGTCTGAACCAGATTTTCGTTTTTATCCAAATAGCTGGACAAGGTAATCATCACGCCGAAACCCAAGCTCAGGGCAAAAAATACCTGCCCCAAAACGAAGACGAACAGTTCGGCGGTAATCTTGCTGAAATCAGGTTTCAGATAGAAAGCAACCCCTTCCATTGCGCCCGGAAGGGTAACGTTGCGGACGACCATCGCGATTAGGAACAAAAACAGCAGCGGCATCAGCTATTTTGCCGCTTTTTCAATGCCGCCGATAACGCCTTTGACCAAAATCCATTGGTTCACGGCGACAAAAAGCAGCGTATAAAACGCAATTTCCCAAGGGCTGTTTCAATGTGTTCGGCAAAGAAGCCTTTTGTAACCACACCGTCGACGGGGCTGGAAATATTCAAATTTCCTCCAATAATATTAACGATATAGCTGATTACCCAGCCGCCGAGTACCATGTAATAAGCCATGATGCCGAACGCGCCGAGCAGCCCATCCAGCCGACCAGTTTCCAAATTTTGGCAATGGGTTTGCCGTTCATCGGGCCGCCGAACGCATCCAGCGCGTTCACGCCTTTGCGCCGTCCGATGACATTTTCCACCAAAATCATCGGGATGCCGATAACCAGCATCGCGATACAGAATAAAAACACATACGCGCACCACCGTTTTCACCGACCAAATACGGGAAACGCCACGTCGCGCCGAAACCGACAGTCGCGCCGGCAACGGTCAGGATATAGGTTAATCGGCTGGACCAGGTTTGACGATTGGTATTTGAAGGGGAAGACATATTGAAACCGTGTCCGATTGAGATAAAGCGGAAATTCTACACGCGTTTTTTAACAGGAACTGACTGATTGCTTTTCAACTGTCTAGTGATTTTCCATGTAAAAGGCATATATTTCAGTGAGTATTTCTGATGAGTATAACCCGATGAGGAAGAATCGGAGTTTATAAATAGATTAATTTGTTATTCTTCTACATCGGTGTATGGAAATGAAATTTTGTTAATTATATTAATGATAGCATTTAAATAATGATGAAAGAGAGGGAATTTGAAATATAGTGGATTAACAAAAATCAGGACAAGGCGACGAAGCCGCAGACAGTACAAATAGTACGGCAAGGCGAGGCAACGCTGTACTGGTTTAAATTTAATCCACTATAAAAAAACCATCTATACAAGGGGAGAAGTATAGATGGCAAAACACATTACGGGGAAAACGTCTTACTCATAAGCCTGCTTGAACAGGCGTTACTCAGACAAATGGATTATATCGTAAATTGATTTTTTGCGTTAAATTGGGTTAAACCATATATTTAATGAGTATGTGGATGAATATAAATGGAATTCTTGGATGTTATTTCAGAATTTTGGACATTCGATAAATTTCCATTCCCCGGGTTTGAGGTTTTCTGTTTCCAGATGTGCGAATCGCCGGCGATGAAGGTGTTGCACGCGGTTGCCGGCGGCGGCGATCATGCGTTTGACTTGGTGGTATTTTCCTTCGGTAATGGTCAGCAGCAGGGTGGTCGGGTTTTTCAAAACGGCATCGGCGGCACAAACGGTTTCGTTTTCGTCGTGGAGCAGCACGCCGTTTTTCAAGGTTTCGCAGAGCGTTTCTCCTGTGGGGTGTTTGAGCGTTACTTCGTACAGCTTGGGAATTTTTCTGCTCGGCGAAGTCAGGCTGTGGTTCAGTTTGCCGTCGTTGGTAATCAGCAATACGCCGGTCGTATCTGCATCCAGCCTGCCGACCGCCTGCATATCGATGTTCCGCATATTGTCGGGGAACAGGCTGAATACGCTGCGGTAGTGCTTGGGTTTGTGCGAAGTTTCGTAATCTTCAGGCTTGTTGAGCATGATGTAGAAATAGGGTTCGGGAACGACGGTTACTGCTTCCCCGTCAATATCCAACGTTTCGACGGATGAGGAATCGATGTCTGCATCGGTGTCGTCCATGCAGGTTCCGTTGATGAAAACATAACCGCCGGCAATCAGCCATTGGCACTGCTTGCGGCTTCCTATGCCTTGATATTGCAGGTATTTGATAAGTTTCATGATGGTATGGGAAATGTGGGATGAAAAAGACAGGACTGAGAAAGTCCTGTCATGTGCCGTATCCGAATCAGCTTCCAATCAGTTTGACCCTCTGTCCCGGATTGATGGTGTTCAGGTTGGGATTGAGCCGGCGGATGTCGTCGATATGGATATTGAAGCGCGCGGCGATACTTTTGAAGGTGTCGCCTTTGCGCGCGGTGTAGGATACTTTTTCAATACGGGTTTGGGCAGGGGCTGCCTGCGCCAGGCGGAGTACCTGTCCTTTTTGGATGGTGTTGCCTTTGATGTTGTTGGCGACAATCAGGTCGGCTACACTGACGTTGTAGCGTTTGGCAATGTTGAACAGGGTGTCGCCTTCTACAACGCGGTGGATGCTGGCATGGAGCGGGGAGATTTCGGCTTCGCCGTCGGCAGCTTTGGCTACGCGCGTTTCCAAACGTACCCGGCGTTTGCCGTCGGCGGCAGCGGTATGTTGCGGAGATGCGGAAATTTTGTGTTCGGCAACTGTGTCAGGCGTGCCGATGACGGCGGAGATGGTTTCTTCAGCCTGTCGGCGCAGGTTGTTTCGGGCAACAAGCTGCATGAGTTCGTCTGCCGCCTGCATGTCGTTTTGGGGGATGATCTGCGCGAGTGTTGCGGTTTGGGTTTCAGACGGCATGGCGGTCTGTTTTTCGGTTTGAGGTTGCGCTGCGGCTGTCGCAAGGGCAGGTTCGGCAATACGGACAAGGGGATCGGGTTCCGTACGGACGGTTTTCTGCGGCAAAGGTGCGACGGTAATGTCCGCTGTCTGTGCGGCGGCGGGTCGGATTCGGGCAATGCCGACGTTCACCGTGCCTGCCGGCATATTGGAACGGTAGGTGTCGGGCGTATTGTCGATGTCGATGGAAACGACGGATTCCGATGCCGTCTGAAGGGTTTTGCCGTTCTTGGCGACAAGGATGCTGCGTCCTGCGTTGACAAGGTTGCCGTTCAGGTTGTTGAGGCGTTTGATGTCGGCAATGCTCATGCCGGTTGCCGTCGAGATGTCGGACAGGCTGGTTTTGGCGGCAGGCGTATAGACTTCCCATGAAAACAGGCTGTCGGGTGCGGCGTTGAGGTAGTTGCTTTGGAAGGTTTGTACGGACGCGACAGGAAGCAGCAGTTTGCGTTTGCTTTTGGGGATAAACGCGGGGACGTTGAATGCGGGGTTTAGGGCGAGCAGCTCGCTTTGCGTGATGCCGGCAAGCCGGGCGATGGCTTCGTTGTCGAGCGGACGATCCGGTTCGACTGCCTGAAAATAGGGTTTGTTGTCTATGTCGCTGATATTCATGCCGAAAGATTGGGGAGTGGCAATAATGTTGCGCACGGCGAGCAGCTTGGGGACATAGTTGCGCGTTTCGTTGGGCATACGCAGGTTTTCGTAGGTCGGTTCGAGCCCTTGGGCGCGGGCGCGGTTGATGGCGCGTCCGACGTTGCCTTCACCCCAGTTGTAGGCGGCAAAGGCAAGCGGCCAGTCGCCGAACAGTCCATAGAGGTATTGCAGATAGTTGAGTGCGGCATCGGTGGCGGCGTAAACGTCGTGCCTGCCGTCGTAAACCGGTGTTTTTTCCAGGCCGTAATGCCTGCCGGTAGCGGGCATAAACTGCCATAATCCTGATGCGCCGACGTGTGATTTGGCTTTGGTGACGAACGCGCTTTCGATGAAGGGAAGCAGGGCGGCTTCGGCGGGCATATTGCGTTTTTTGACTTCGTTGGCGATATGGTACATATAGGGTCTACTCCGGTTGATGACCCTGTTGAAATAGCTGTGGCTTGCGATGAATTTGCTTTCGTGGCGGCGTACCAGTTCGGGATTGACTTCGCCCATCCGGAAGCCTTGGCGCAGCTCGCCCCACAGGCTGCCGGATTGGAAATATTGTTTTGTCGGGGGCAGGTCGAGTATTGAAGAGTTTAAGCGCATAATCGCCAAACCGATTTGGTGTGATGAGGTGTTTTGGGCGTATAGGAAACCCGGACAAACGGACAGACCTGATGCGGTCAGAGCGATGGTTTTGAGTTTGGACATGATTTATATTCGGCGGAATAAACATATTTTATCGTCCGATGGTACTGTTTGACTGAAAAAGCGTCAAGTTTTACAGGAACTTTATGCGGATTCGGAAATGGGCGGCCGATGTGTTTTTTGACAGAAATCCTGTTTGGAATAGAATATCGGCAGGCAATCTGTTTGAAACGGACGCAATATGGATGCATGGTTTGAAGATACGGCGATGGGGCGGTATGTTGCAAAATTGGAACAGGATTTCTTCGGGCGGTATCTGGATTCATACCGTTTTTCGGGAATGTGTGCGGTTCAGGTGGGCGGTCCGTGGCTGAGCCTGTCTGAAGATGTTGTCTGTGTGCCGCGAGATATGTCGATGTCGGCGGAGAATATGGCTTTGGCGGATGTTTCTGCGGATATGCTGCTTTTTCCGCATACGCTTGAAGGCGGTGTTCCTTCGCAAATCCTGTCGGAAGCGCACCGGATATTGAAACCGTGCGGACGCTTGATGCTGACGGGTTTCAATCCGTATTCGCTCTGGGGATTCAGCCGTTGGTTTGACGGCGAACGCCTGCCGGAAAAACGGTTTTGTCTGCCGCTGCCCGAGTTGAAAAGACGGCTTGCGGATGTCGGTTTCGATATTGAATTTGGGAAATTTATGGTGTATCTGCCGCCGGTTTCGTCGCTCGGGCAAATACGCTTTTGGCGGTTTATGGAAAAGGCGGGCGACCGTTGGTGGCCGCAGTGTGCCGCAGTGTACGGTTTGGTTTTGGTCAAAAGGGCAGCGGGCGTAACGCCCCTGCCCGCGTGGGACGGGTATTTGGGCGGCAAAGCCCTTGCGGCGGGTGCGGCAAGGGTTGCGGATTAGGGACAGCCGTCTTTCAGACGGCATCTGTCAGAAGAAATGTCGGGAGGGGTTATGCCTGAATTGCCGGAAGTGGAAACGACGTTGCGCGGCATCGCGCCGCATATTGAAGGGAAAACGGTGGAAGCCGTGGTATTGCGCCAATTGAAGCTGCGCTGGCAGATTAATCCCGATTTGGGGGAGATTTTGTCCGGCCGGCAGGTGTTGTCCTGCGGCAGGAGGGCGAAATACCTGCTTATCCGCTTTCAAACGGGCGTGCTGCTGATTCACTTGGGGATGTCGGGCAGCTTGCGGATTTTTACGCCGTCGGACGGACGTATCGGCAGGCCGGACAGACACGATCACGTCGATATTGTGTTTTCAGACGGCACGGTCATGCGTTACCGCGATCCGAGAAAGTTCGGCGCGATACTTTGGTATGAGGGAATCGAAGAACATCATCCGCTGTTGGAAAAACTGGGGCCGGAGCCTTTGTCGGAGGCATTTTGTGCGGATTATCTGTATGCAAGGCTGAAGGCGCAGAAGCGCGCGGTCAAACTTGCCCTGATGGACAATGCGGTCGTGGTCGGTGTGGGCAACATTTATGCCAACGAGAGCCTGTTCAGAGCGGGCATTTCGCCCCACCGTCCTGCCAACCGCCTGAAAAAGAAAGAGTGCGCGCTTTTGGTTGAAACCGTCAAAGCGGTGTTGCAGCGCGCCATTGAAACGGGCGGCAGTACCTTGAGGGATTTTGTGGACAGCGACGGCAAAAGCGGCTACTTCCAACAGGAATATACAGTGTACGGGCGGCACAATCAGCCGTGCCCCCGGTGCGGCGGTTTGGTTGTGAAAGAAACTTTGGGGCAGCGCGGCACGTTTTATTGCCCGAACTGTCAGAAATAGGACTGAAAACGGTTTCAGACGGCATTTTATCGGTATGCCGTCCGAACGTTTCAACAACAAACACCGATTATCGGGAAAGAATTGCTCATGTCTTCAAATAAAGCTTCATTTTTTACACGTCTGCGCCGCTTGTGCCGTTTGGCGGTCTGGCTGTTCAAAACCGGGAAAAACCTGCGCGGTATTGACGGCGGTTGCCCCGAGTCGCGCAATCGGGCGGTAATCGAGTTGGGCAGGGGGGTTTTGGCGGCTTTGGATATCGGATTGGAGGTGGGCAGACCCGCACCCGAACATCCGAACGGTGTCTTGGTTGCCGCCAACCACGTGTCCTGGCTGGATATTTTCGCGATGAGCGCGGTTTATCCGAGCAGCTTTATCGCCAAGCAGGAAATCAAAAGCTGGCCGGTATTGGGCAAGATGGGGCAGAACGCGGGAACGGTGTTCATCAACCGCAATTCGCGGCGCGACATCGAACCGATTAACCGCGCCGTCTGCGAAACCTTGCAACGCGGTCAAAACGTCAGTTTTTTCCCCGAAGCGCGGACTTCCTCCGGATTGGGGCTTTTGCCGTTCAAAGCCGCGCTGTTCCAATCCGCCATCGATGCGGGGGCAAAGGTTTTGGCGGTCGCGCTGCGTTATTATGACGAAACGGGAAAAAGGACGGCTCGTCCCTCATATGCCGATGTCGGTTTGCCGACCTGCCTGTGGCGCATCGTGTCTATGAAAAAATTGACGATAAGAGTCGATTTCGTTTGCGTGGCGGATGCGGCGGAAAGCGAAGACCGTTATGCTTTAAAAGATAAAATCGAAGAAAGCATCCGTGCCGTTGTCGCCGACGATGCGGATATCGCTGTCTGAAACCGGTTGTCGGAATGTGGCAGTATGATTCGCTTTTGTGGATGTATAGTGGATTAACAAAAACCAGTACAGCGTTGCCTCGCCTTAGCTCAAAGAGAACGATTCTCTAAGGTGCTGAAGCACCAAGTGAATCGGTTTCGTACTATCTGTACTGTCTGCGGCTTCGTCGCCTTGTCCTGATTTTTGTTAATCCACTATATTAAGGCTGCGGCAACGGGAGGACCTCAAACGAAATGGCGTAAGGATAGTTTGTTGTATCTATGGAAAATGCCGTCTGAACCTGTGTTCAGACGGCATATTTTATATGGGATTAACGGCGGAAACTGCCGCCGTCGAAATCATCGAAAGCCTCATAAGCCGCCCGGCATTGGATTTTCTGTTCCGCATAAGGCAGGGAGCGGAATGCTTTGCGCGCCTTTTTGTTTTCGCGCAATTCCTGCACGTTGCCTTGCGATCGGTACCACGCGGCACGGCGTTCCAAATATTTCCTGCATTCGGGGTGCAGCATCTGCTTGTTTGCCTTGCGGATATGTTTGGTATCGCGGTGGGCGGGTTCTGACGTACCGGCAGCGGCAGTTGTCGATACCAGTCCCAATATTGCAGACAACAGTATGGCAAGCATCTTTTTGACAGACATGACGATCCTTTCAGTTTGTCATTCTTTCCAGTATAGGATGGAAGGATGGAACGGGCAAATTGTCGGCAGTTTCAGACTCATTCAGCCGACAAAACTTGCCGTTTGATATGCAGATTCAAATAACACATTAATCTCAATAATAAATTCCAATCGGTAAGAAAATGGAATTTGTCGGCGGCGGCGCGGCAAAATCATACTTTGCAAAATTTAACAATTTGCAGGGGCAGAAAACAGGAAGCTTTCCTTTTTCGTCGGAAAATCCTTATTTCACCGCCTTGTAGCCGGAGCCGGTCAAAAGGCAAAAAATTTACCCGTTTTTTATCGGTAAAGAATTATCAGATAAAACAAATATTATAGGAAAAATACGACAGGCGGGTTTTATCGCGCATTGCCTGAAACTGAAAAATACAACCGTTGTCAAGACTGGAGAAAATGCCAAAAATCCACTATATTGTCTGCCTTAATTTATTTGAAAAGACTGTGTCTTGAATATCAAGAGTGGAAGAGGAAGCGATGAATACACCGACTGATTTGAAAGTAACCAAACGAGACGGAAGATTAGAAGCCATTGATTTGGATAAGATTCACCGTGTCGTCACTTGGGCGGCGGACGGATTGGAAAATGTTTCCGTGTCGCAGGTCGAGTTGAAATCGCACATCCAGTTCTACAACGGCATCCGCACCGACGACATCCACGAAACCATCATCAAAGCCGCTGCCGATTTAATTTCGGAAGATACCCCGGACTACCAATACCTTGCCGCGCGTTTGGCGATTTTCCATCTTCGTAAAATAGCCTACGGCGAGTACGAGCCGCCGCACCTTTACGACCACGTTAAAAAACTTACCGATGCCGGAAAATACGACAGGCATATCCTTGAGGATTACAGCCGCGAAGAATTTGACGAACTGAACGCCTATATCGACCACGAACGCGATATGTCCTTTTCCTATGCCGCTGTCAAACAGCTCGAAGGCAAATATCTGGTACAGAACCGCGTTACCCGCCAAATTTACGAAACGCCGCAGTTTTTATATGTTTTGGTGGCGATGTGCCTTTTCAGCAAATACCCGAAAGAGGCGCGCTTGGGTTACGTCAAACGGTTTTACGATGCCGTTTCTACATTTAAAGTATCGCTGCCGACTCCGATTATGAGCGGCGTGCGTACGCCTACGCGCCAGTTCTCAAGCTGTGTGCTGATTGAATGCGACGATAGTTTGGATTCCATCAATGCCACTACCAGCGCGATTGTGAAATACGTTTCCCAGCGTGCGGGCATCGGCATCAATGCCGGACGTATCCGCGGTTTGGACAGCGAAATCCGGGGCGGCGAAGCGCGGCATACCGGCTGCATTCCCTTCTTTAAAATGTTTCAGGCGGCGGTCAAATCCTGTTCGCAAGGCGGCGTGCGCGGCGGCGCGGCAACCTTGTTCTACCCCTTGTGGCATATCGAAGCCGAAAGCCTGCTGGTGTTGAAAAACAACCGCGGTGTGGAAGACAACCGTATCCGTCAGCTTGATTACGGCGTGCAAATCAACCGCCTGCTGTACACCCGCCTGATTAAGGGCGGCAACATTACGCTGTTTTCGCCCAACGAGGTTCCGGGATTGTACGAAGCGTTTTTTGCCGACCAAGACGAATTTGAGCGGCTCTATACGAAATACGAGCAAGACCCTGATATCCGCAAGCGCATCATTCCGGCTGCCGACCTGTTTTCCACGCTGATGCAGGAGCGTGCCGGAACCGGGCGCATCTACATTCAAAACGTCGATCACTGCAATACGCACAGCCCGTTCGATCCGCGCGTCGCGCCTGTTCATCAGTCCAACTTGTGTATGGAAATCGCCCTGCCGACCAAACCGCTGGACAATATCAACGATCCGAACGGCGAAATCGCCCTGTGTACACTGTCTGCCTTTAACTTGGGCGCATTAAACAGCTTGGACGAATTGGAAGGGCTTGCCGACTTGACCGTTCGTGCGCTCGATGCACTTTTAGATTATCAGGGATATCCGGTAGAAGCCGCGCGTACCTCTACTATGGGCCGCCGTTCGCTCGGCATCGGCGTGATTAACTATGCTTATTATCTGGCGAAAAACGGTGTCCGCTACAGCGACGGTTCCGCGCTCGGTCTGACCCACCGTACCTTTGAAGCCATACAGTATTACCTGCTCAAAGCATCGGCAAACCTTGCCAAAGAATACGGTGCGTGCACGCTCTTTAACCAAACCGTTTATTCGCAAGGCAAACTGCCCATCGACACTTACAAAAAAGATTTGGATGCCGTCTGCGGCGAGCCTTTGCATTACGACTGGGAAAGCCTGCGTGCCGAAATCGTCAAATACGGCCTGCGCAACTCTACTCTGACCGCGCTCATGCCGTCTGAAACCAGCTCTCAAATCGCCAACGCCACCAACGGCATCGAGCCGCCGCGCGGATTGGTAACGGTCAAAGCATCGAAAGACGGCATTTTGAAACAAGTCGTGCCGGAGTTTGAAACCCTGAAAAATGCCTATGAAACCCTGTGGCAGCTTCCCGGCAACGAAGGCTACCTGAAACTTGTCGGCGTGATGCAAAAATTCGTCGATCAATCGATTTCCGCCAATACCGCCTACGACCCGGGCAAATTCGAAGGCGGCAAAGTTTCTATGAAACAAATGCTCAAAGACCTGCTGACCGCCTACAAATACGGCGTCAAAACCCTGTACTACCATAACACCCGCGACGGTGCGGACGATACGCAGACCGATATTCAGGATGACGGCTGCGCGGGCGGGGCTTGTAAGATTTGATGAAAGGGGGAGTTTTCAGATGGCCTTTAGATTAATAAATCATCTGAAATATAAAATATGAAAAATAAAATACAAAATCAATTAGATAATATAGTTACCTTAAATAATGAGAAATTTACTTTTATTGATTTATTTGCGGGAATAGGTGGTTTTCGCATTGCAATGGAGAATGTTGGTGGGCGATGTGTATTTTCTAGTGAATGGGATGATAAAGCCCGTCAAACCTACCAAGTAAATTTTAATGATATTCCTTATGGAGATATTACATTAAAGGAAACCAAAGCAGCTATTCCAAGTAAGTTTGATGTATTAACAGCAGGATTCCCGTGTCAGCCATTCTCTATAGCTGGTGTTTCAAAGAAAAAAAGCCTAGGACGAGAAACAGGCTTCTTAGATAAGGCGCAGGGAACTCTATTTTTTGATGTTGCTGAAATTATTGGAAAACATCGACCTAAAATTTTTCTTTTAGAGAATGTGAAAAACCTTGTTTCGCATGACAAAGGAAATACATTTAAAGTAATTAAAGGGACTTTAGAAGAGCTTGACTATCAGATATTTTATCAAGTTATGAATGCAAAATATTATGTTCCTCAAAATAGGGAGCGTATTTTTATTGTAGGTTTTGATAGACAATATTTTAATAAGGAAATAAATTTCAATTTTCCTTCCCCACCAGAATCACAACCAAAATTAAAGCAAATTTTGGAAGATGATGTAGATAATTCTTTTACTCTTTCTGATAACTTATGGCTTTACCTTCAAAATTACGCTAAAAAACATAAGGCAAAGGGTAATGGATTTGGTTTTGGATTAGTTGATTTAGATGGAATATCACGAACTCTATCTGCACGATATTACAAAGATGGTTCCGAAATACTCATCCCTCAGAAAGGAAAAAATCCTAGGAAGCTGACACCTAGGGAGTGCTCGCGTTTAATGGGATTTCCTAAAGATTTTGTTATTGATGCAGTATCCAAGACAGCTGCATACAAGCAGTTTGGCAATTCAATTGCTGTACCGTTGGTTCAAGCTATTGCTAAACAAATTATAAATGAGTTAAAAAATGAATGACTTGGCAGCTCAGACAATACAAGTAGTAAATAAATCCGATGACTTAGTAGCTTCAGCAATACAGACAGCAAATAAATCAATTGCAGTATACTGTCGTTATATTCGTCCCAATGATGTTGGTACTACTGGTAGTCACCAATCAGGATTTTATATTCAAAAACATTTTTCAGACGACCTCTTTGATGTAGTTTGCCAAAAGGGAACAAATAAAACTATTTCAATCAAAATTAATTGGCAAGATGGAAGCGTCACTAATAGCAATTTTAAATATTACGGCCAAGGCACGAGAAATGAGGCGAGAATTACGGGTTTTGGCAAGAATTTTGAATTTTTAAGTGATAAATATAGTGGTTCCTTATTGGTATTGTGCAGAGCTTGTTATAAAGATTTATTATTCCATGCTTTTGTTTTATCTTCAGATGAAGATATTGAAATATTTATCGCAGAAACTAACATTTTACCAGGAAGTTTATATTTACCTAAAAAACAAGAAGTAGAGGATAACCTAACAAAATTATTTTCACTATTTCCTAACTTCCCCAAAACTGAAGAAATGGCAGTTTTGGCAAGGGAAAATATTGCATTAAATAAAACTAACGTTAGTAATGTGTTAAAACAATGGGTTTCAAAGGAATATGAATTATTTTCCATTTTTGAAAAACGTGAATTTGAAATTATTAAATCAAAAATTACTGATTTGGATAGCTTCATTAATTTTGCACATTCTTTTACAAATCGCAGAAAAGCAAGAGCAGGAAAATCTTTAGAGTTACATTTATCAAGAATATTTGACGAATTTTCCTTAAAATTTGAGACGCAAGCGAAGACAGAAGGGAAAAAGAAACCAGATTTTTTATTTCCTGGAAGTGAAGAGTACCATGCGATGGATGAATCAGGGAATTTCATATTTCAAACTGAAAAGCTGACAATGCTAGGTTCAAAGACTACTTGTAAGGATCGCTGGCGCCAAGTTTTAAATGAAGCAGATCGAATTCCTCATAAGCATTTATTTACTCTACAAGAAGGTATATCTGATACTCAAATTCAGGAAATGAGTGATGAGAATTTAACCTTAGTTGTCCCTAAAGAATCCGTAAAAACATTTGGAACTTTTGGGAAAACCCATGTTTTAACTTTAGAAAATTTTATTAAATATATAAAGTCTCAGCAGGTTAGTTAAAACTTACAGATCATTTTTAATTAATATAGAGAATAGATTATGTCCTGCGAACACTTAACTATGTCATACAGCACCTTTCCCAAAACCAAAAACGACGCGCTGAATGAGCCGATGTTTTTTGGTCAGCCGGTTAATGTTGCCCGTTATGACCAGCAGAAATACGAAGTATTTGAAAAACTGATTGAAAAACAATTGTCTTTCTTCTGGCGGCCTGAAGAAATCGATGTCTCGCGCGACCGTATCGACTACGCCAATCTGCCCGAACACGAAAAACATATTTTCATCAGCAATCTGAAATACCAAACACTGCTCGATTCCATCCAAGGGCGCAGTCCGAATGTTGCCTTGCTGCCTTTGGTTTCGATTCCCGAGTTGGAAACGTGGATTGAAACGTGGAGCTTCAGCGAAACCATACACTCGCGCAGCTATACCCACATCATCCGCAATATTGTGAATGATCCGTCGGTCGTGTTTGATGATATTGTCGAAAACGAATACATTACCGCCCGCGCCGAAGACATTGCCTGCTATTACGATGACTTAATCGAATACACCCAGTATTACAACCTGTTGGGCGAAGGGGTGCACAATGTCGGCGGCAAACCCGTTACCGTGTCTTTGCGCGGGTTGAAGAAAAAACTCTATCTCTGCCTGATGTGCGTCAACGTGTTGGAAGCCATCCGTTTCTACGTTTCATTCGCCTGCTCGTTTGCTTTTGCCGAGCGCGAGTTGATGGAAGGCAACGCCAAAATCATCAAACTGATTGCCCGCGACGAAGCCCTGCACCTGACCGGCACGCAGCATATGCTTAATCTGATGCGTTCTGGTGTTGATGATTCTGAAATGGCAGAAATTGCCGCCGAGTTGCAGGACGAATGTTTCCAACTCTTCAAAAAAGCGGCGGAACAGGAAAAAGAATGGGCGGCATATTTGTTTAAAGACGGTTCGATGATTGGTTTGAACAAAGAAATCTTATCCCAATACGTCGAATATATTACCAATCTGCGTATGCAGGCGGTGGGGTTGCCGGCCGGATTTGAAGGCGCAAATCAAAACCCGATTCCGTGGATTAATGCGTGGCTGTCGTCCGACAACGTACAGGTCGCGCCGCAGGAAGTGGAAATATCCTCTTATTTGATCGGTCAGATAGATTCTGAAGTGAATACGGATGATTTGGGCGATTTTGAGTTGTAAATGTTTTTTGAAAAAATGCCGTCTGAAGCCGGATGTTTCAGACGGCATTTGTATGTTGTATGATGGGAAAAACAGCGGGTAGGATCGGTTATTGTTCCTTTTATAGTGGATTATAGTGGATTATAGTGGATTAACAAAAATCCGGACAAGGCGACGAAGCCGCAGACAGTACAAATAGTACGGCAAGGCGAGGCAACGCCGTACTGGTTTAAATTTAATCCACTATATTTTTGATTGGTCGGAAATGGCGCGCATTGGTACGAATAAGGGTTTTTTTGAACTCTTGGAGGGCGAGACTCTGTTGGAAGGCTTGGAACGGACGGGGCATATGGTGGAATATCAGTGCCGAAGCGGATATTGCGGATCGTGCCGAGTGAAGATTTTGGAGGGAAGCGTTACTTATCGGGAGCCGCCTTTGGCTTTTTTGGGGCGGGACGAGATACTGCCGTGCTGCTGTTGCGTCGAGGGGGATGTCAGGCTGGATTGCGGTTTGTCGGGGGAGGATGAGGGGCTGTCTGACAGTTTGTTGAAATAAAAGCCGTCCGAACATTGGTTCGGACGGCTTTTTGACGGTATTACCGGTTATGCCTGATGAGTCGGTAAAAGGTTTCACCGTCTTGGATATAACCCAGTTCTACCCGGGCGATTTCCGAAATGGCTTCTTGACCGTTTTCCAAATCATAGACTTCGGCGGCAAGGGAATGATTGCGTAGGGCGAGTGTCTGGTTTTTTTCTTCTTGAACGGCAATCTGTTCTCTCAGACTGCTGTTGCGTCCGATGCTGCCTTTGCCGAACCAGAGGCTGTATTGGCAACAGACAAGTGCGAAGGATAAAACGACAGTTACCCACTTCATACCTTAACCTTTTTTATTTGCCCAGTTGGTAGAATGCGGCTTTGCTGGGGTAGTCGGCGGCTTCCGCCAATTCTTCCTCGATACGCAGCAGTTGGTTGTATTTCGCCATGCGGTCGGAACGGCTCAAAGAACCGGTTTTGATCTGCATACAGTTGGTGGCGACTGCCAAGTCGGCAATGGTGCTGTCTTCGGTTTCGCCGGAGCGGTGGCTCATTACGCTGGCGTAGCGGTTGCGTTTGGCTAAGTCGACGGCTTTCAGGGTCTCGCTCAAAGTACCGATTTGATTGACTTTGACCAGCAATGCGTTTGCTACGCCTTTTTCGATGCCTTCGGCCAAGATTTTTGGATTGGTTACGAACAAGTCGTCGCCAACCAATTGAACTCTACCGCCCAGTTTTTCGGTCAGCAGTTTCCAGCCTTCCCAGTCGTTTTCATCCATGCCGTCTTCGATGGAGATGATGGGGAACTCGTTGACCAGGCCTTCCAGATATTCGGCAAATTCCGCGTTGGTGTAGGAGCGGCCTTCGGCTTCCAAGTGGTATTTGCCGTCTTTGTAGAACTCGCTGGAGGCGCAGTCCAATGCGAATAATACGTCTTCGCCCGCTTTGTAGCCGGCGGCTTCGGTCGCCTCGACCATCAGTTGCAGGGCTTCTTTGTGGCTGTTCAGGTTGGGGGCGAAACCGCCTTCGTCGCCGACTGTGGTCGGGAAGCCTTTGCTGTCGCACAGTTTTTTCAAGGCGTGGAAAATTTCCGCACCGCAGCGCAACGCTTCGCGGAAAGATTTTGCGCCGACGGGCATAATCATAAACTCTTGGATGTTCAGGCTGTTGTTGGCGTGTTCGCCGCCGTTGATGACGTTCATCATCGGTACGGGCAGGGACATCGGGCCTGCGCCGCCCAAGTAGCGGTAAAGCGGCAGGCCTGAGTCTTCGGCAGCGGCGCGTGCAACCGCCATAGAAACCGCCAAAGTCGCATTCGCACCCAAATTGCCTTTGTTTTCAGTACCGTCCAATTCGATCATGATTTGGTCGATATAAGATTGCTCGTTGGCATCGATACCAATGAGGGCTTGGGCGATTTGGTTGTTGACGTGTTCGACCGCCTTCAATACGCCCTTGCCCGAATAACGGGATTTGTCGCCGTCGCGAAGTTCCAAAGCCTCTTTTTGACCGGTGGACGCGCCGCTCGGTACGGCTGCGCGTCCCATTACGCCGGATTCGAGCAATACATCACACTCGACTGTGGGGTTGCCGCGTGAGTCCAAAATTTCGCGGGCGAAAATATCAACGATTGCGCTCATGAATGTTCTCCAAGTGAAGTGAAGGGAGGTAAAAAAATGGGAGGGCTTCAGACGGCATCTTTGCCGGAAAGCCGCCAACTTAAAACTGCTGAAAGTAGGGCGGTTGCCATAAAAACAATACTGGAAATGCCGTGCCACATTCCGAAGGATCCGCCTACAAACGACAACAGCCAATTTTCATGTCCGTATTTCAGTGCCTCGATAACGGGTGTAATCAAGAATCGGTTGGCGGCAAGGGCGGACAATAAAAAAAGCAGCAGGGCGGTTTGCCGCCGGGTTAGGGCGGCAAAGGCGGCAGCCAGTACCGCGCCCCAAACGGCAAGCCCGCTCCAAGAGAGGATGTCGAACAATACGCCGGCAATTTCGCCCGCCTGCATTTTGGGCAGCATTTTGAACAGCACCGGTGCGGCGATATAACCCGCCATAATCTGCATACCGAGCCACAAGGTTGCGACATACCGGCTGATTTTTCGGAAAGTCTGCATCATAAGGCGAAACCGTGTTACTCGATTGTTAAAATCGGTTGTGATTTGATTAAATCGTCCAATGCTTTGATGCGGATTAAAAAATCTTCTAAAAGGTGCAGCGGCAGCGCGCTGGGGCCGTCGCATTTTGCCAGTTTCGGATCGGGGTGCGATTCGAGGAACAGACCGGCAAGGCGGGTTGCCATGCCTGCAAGTGCCAAATCCAAAGCCTGTGCGCGACGACCGCCGGATGCGGCAGAACCGGCATCGCGGGTTTGCAGGGAATGGGTAACGTCGAAAATAACCGGCAGGTTGCCGCAAGTCTGTTTCATCACGCCGAAACCGAGCATATCGACAACGAGGTTGTCGTAGCCGAAGCTGCTGCCGCGTTCGCATAAAATCAGTTTCCCGTTGCCGGCTTCGTGGAATTTTTCCACAATGTTTTTCATTTGAGAGGGGCTGAGGAACTGAGGTTTTTTGATGTTGACGACGTTGCCAGTTTTTGCCATGGCAACCACTAAATCGGTCTGCCGCGCAAGAAAGGCGGGAAGCTGGATGACATCGCACACTTCGGCGACGGGTTGGCACTGATGGGGTTCGTGTACGTCGGTAATGACGGGGATGCCGAACTCTGCTTTGACTTTTTCAAAAATCTTTAAGCCTTCTTCCAAGCCTACGCCGCGATAAGAATGGATGGAGGAACGGTTTGCCTTGTCGAAAGAGGCTTTAAAGATATAGGGAATACCGAGTTTTCGGGTAACTTCGACGTAATGCGCGCAGGTTTGGAGGGTGGAATCCAAGCTTTCCAAAACGTTGATGCCGCCGAATAGGACGAAGGGCGAGTTGTTGCCGAGGGTGATGTCGTTGATTTTAATATCCATAATCGATGTCCGTTTGCGGAATTACAGCACGGTGTGCGGCGGCTCGTAGGAGATGATGTCGCGGATTTTGTTGTTTCCGTCTACCAAGACGACTTTGGGTTCGTGTGCGGCGATTTCGGGTTCGGAGAGTTGGACGTAAGACATGATGATGACGATATCGCCTTTCTGTACCAGCCTGGCTGCAGCACCGTTCAGACAAATCACGCCGCTGCCGCGTTTCCCTGCAATGGTATAGGTTTCAAAACGTTCGCCGTTGTTGTTGTTGACAATGGCGACTTTTTCGTTGGGGTAGATGCCTGCCGCGTCTAACAGGTCTTGATCGACGGTAATACTGCCGACATAGTTCAAATCGGCTTCGGTAACGGTGGCGCGGTGGATTTTTCCGCCAAGCATGGTACGGAACATGTATTTCCTTTTGGTTTGTGTGCGGTTTGACGGGCGCGATGCCGTCTGGAAATCTGAATGCCGTATTATAGTGGAGTTTCCTTCAAATTCATAATGGCGGCTTTCGGACAAGGAAAACGGTGTTTCAGACGGCATTGCGGTGTCGGCTTTATTTGGGCAGGCATCTGTTTTGCAAGGTTTTTAAAACGTTTTTTACGGTGTTGATTCTGACCTCGATATTTTCCATCTCTGCGGTAAACCGCAGCTTATCGGCGCCGGCAAGGCGGTATTTTTTGTCGTTCTGAATCAGCAGGATGATTTCGGTTGGATCGACATTATTGTTTTTACCAAAGGTTACCGTTACCGCTTCGCCGGCCGCATCAATGGCATCGATACCCAATTCTTTTGCCATAAGCCGTAAGTGGTGGCTTTCGATAAGGGTTTTGACGGGTTGTTCGGGCAGGCCGAAGCGGTCGACGAGTTCTTCGTGTATGGTGTTGATTTGTTGCACGGTTTCGCAGACGGCGAGGCGTTTGTAGAGGACGAGCCGTTCGTGGATGTCGGGGCAGTAATCTTCGGGCAGCAGGGCGGGGCTGTGCAGTTTGATTTCGGTGGTGATGCCCAACGGTGCGTCGAGGTCGGGCTGGCGGCCTTTTTTGAGGTCGCGAACGGCTTGTTTGAGCATTTCGGTGTAGAGCGTGAAGCCGACCTGTATCATTTCGCCGGATTGTCCTTCGCCAAGGATTTCGCCTGCACCACGGATTTCCAAATCCTGCATGGCTAGGGTAAAACCTGCGCCGAGTTCGTCTGCCGCCGCAATGGCATCGAGGCGTTTTTCTGCGTCTTTAGTGATGTATTCGGGCGTGAGCAGGTAGGCGTAGGCTTGGTGATGGCTGCGGCCGACGCGCCCGCGAAGCTGGTGCAGTTGCGCCAGTCCGAATTTGTCGGCGCGGTTGATGATGATGGTGTTGGCGTTGGGGATATCGATACCGGTTTCGATGATGGTGGAACAGAGCAACACGTTAAATCGTTGCTGCAAAAAGTCGCGCATGACTTGTTCCAGCTCGCGCTCGCGCAGTTGTCCGTGCGCCACGCCGATGCGGGCTTCGGGCAGCAGGGTTTCCAGCCGCTCGCGCATATTTTCAATCGTATCTACTTCATTGTGCAGGAAAAATACCTGTCCTCCGCGTTTGAGTTCGCGCAACACGGCTTCGCGCACGCTGCCTTCGCTAAAGGGTTTGACAAAGGTTTTGACGGCGAGGCGGCGGCTGGGCGCGGTGGTAATCAGCGAGAAGTCGCGCAGTCCTTCCAACGCCATACTTAAAGTACGCGGAATCGGCGTGGCGGTCATGGTAAGGATATCAACATTGGCGCGCAGGCGTTTGAGCTGCTCTTTCTGACGCACGCCGAAGCGGTGTTCTTCGTCGATAATCACTAAACCTAAGTTTTTGAATTTGATGTCGTCCTGCACCAGTTTGTGCGTACCGATAACAATATCGACCGTGCCGTCTGCCATGCCTTCCAGCGCGGCTTTGGTGGCTTTGCTGTTGTTGAAACGCGAAAGGCTGGCGACTTTCACGGGGAAATCGGCGAAACGGTCGGCGAAGTTTTGCGCGTGCTGCTCGACCAAAAGCGTGGTCGGAGCAAGTACGGCGACCTGTTTGCCGCCCATCACCGCCACAAACGCGGCGCGCAGGGCGACTTCGGTTTTGCCGAAGCCGACATCGCCGCACACAAGGCGATCCATCGGCTTCGCTTGCGTCAAATCTTTAATCACGGCGGCGATGGCGGCGGCCTGGTCTTCGGTTTCCTCGTAGCCGAAGCCGTCGGCAAACGCCTGATAGTCCAACTCGTTGATTTCAAACTTGTGTCCCGATTGGGCGGCGCGTTGGGCGTAGAGGTTGAGCAATTCGGCGGCGGTGTCGCGCGCTTTTTCGGCGGCTTTGCGCTTCGCCTTGTTCCACGCGCCACTGCCGAGCTTGTGCAGGGCAATGTTTTCATGCGCCTGACCGGAGTAGCGGCTGATTAAATGCAGTTGCGAAACAGGCACATAAAGCTGCGCTTCGCCTGCGTATTCGAGCAACATCATTTCGTTGGTTTCGCCGCCCAAGTCCATCGTTACCAAGCCCATATACCGCCCGATGCCGTGTTCTTCGTGCACGACGGGGTCGCCGATATTGATTTCGGCAAGGTCGCGCAACAGCCCGTCTGAAACGGCGGCGTGTTTCTTGCGGCGGTTGTGGATGCGCGAACGGGCGACGTATTGGTAGAGATCGGATTCGGTGATGACGGCGATGGCACTTTGAGCGGCAACTGCTTTGCCCTCTCCCCAACCCTCCCCCACGGGGGAGGGGGCAGGTTGCTGTTGGATTTGCCCGTGCAGATTACTTTTACCGGGGGGCAGGCTGCTTTCGGTTGAAACGGCGGCTGCTTTCAGACTGTCTGAAACGACGGCTGCACTTTGTTCCCTCTCCTGTGGGAGAGGGCTAGGGAGAGGGTTTGTTGCGGATGCGGGAAATTCGGTTTGAGCGGCAACTGCTTTGCCCTCTCCCCAACCCTCCCCCACGGGGGAGGGAGTAGGTTGCTGTCGGATTTGCCCGTGCAGATTATTGTGCGACGGGATGCAGGCTGCTTTTGGTTTTCAGGTCGTCTGAAACGGCGGCTGCACTTTGTTCCCTCTCCTGTGGGAGAGGGCTAGGGAGAGGGTTTGTTGCGGCTGCGGGAAAATTCGGTTTGAGCGGCAACTGCTTTGCCCTCTCCCCAACCCTCCCCCACGGGGGAGGGAGTAGGTTGCTGTTGGTTCGGCGATTGCAGTCCGCCCAGTTTGAACCCGTATGCCAACGGCGCCACTGTAATCATCAGCGGCTCGTGTGCCGATAAAAAGCCCTGCCAGTCGGACACGGGTTTGGCTTTCAAACCGTTTTGCTGCAAGAAACCGAGCATAGTTTCGCGCCGTCCCAAACTTTCGGCGCACAGCAAAATCCGTCCGTCAAACGCCGTCTGAAAATCCTTCAATGCCTGCAACGGCTCATCTGCTTGGCGGTTGACGGCAAGGTCGGGCAGGGTGTATTCCTTGCCGGAAACATCGGGCAGCACCTGTCCGTAGTTTTTCAGACGGCCTGCGAACACATCGGCAGAGAGATACAAATACTGTGGAAGCAAAGGCGGATAGGTTTCGTCGCCCTGCGCCATCGCGTAACGCGATTTGACATCGCTCCAAAAACGGTTTGCCTCGGCATGAACATCGTCTAAAGAGACAAACAGCGCATCTTCGCCGATATAGTCAAACAGCGTTTCCAACTCGTTTTCAAAAAACAGCGGCAGGTAGTATTCCACGCCCGCGCCGAAATGACCGTTGCTGACGGCTTTGTACACAGCCGCATCGTTCGGATTACCATCGACTTCCTCGCGGAAGCGGCTGCGGAAGATTTTTTGCGCCTCGCTGTCGGTGGGGAACTCGTGCGCCGGCAGCAGGCGGATTTCGGAAACGGGGGAAATGGTGCGTTGCGTTTCGGTATCGAAGGTTTTGATGCTGTCGATTTCATCGTCAAACAAATCGATGCGGTACGGCATTTCGCTGCCCATCGGGAACAAATCGACTATACCGCCGCGCACGGCAAATTCGCCCGCCGCGACAACGTGGGAAACATGGTTGTAGCCCGCATCCACCAAATCACTTTTCAGACGGCCTATATCCAAAGTCTGCCCCGTTTTCAGCCAAAACGTGCGCCCTGCCAGAAACGGCACGGGCGGCAGCTTCTGCATCGCCGTGGCAACCGGCACGAACAACACATCCGCCGCGCCGCTTTTAATCTGCCACAACGCCGACAGCCGCTCCGACACCAAATCCTGATGCGGCGAAAAACGCTCGTAAGGCAGCGTTTCCCAGTCCGGCAGGAACACCGCCGTGTCGTGCGGACGGAAAAACCGCCATGCCGTCTGAAGGCGCAACGCCTGTTCCGCATCTTGGGTCAGCACGACCTTGAGCCGCTTGTGCGGCAGATAACGCGCCAAAGCCAAGGGCAGCGAGCCTTGCGAAAGATTGGGCCAACGGGATTTTTCACGGGGTTTGGGGATGGGGTAGGTCATAGTGCGGCAATCGGCGGACAGTGATGCAAACGGTCATTTTAGCACGGGAGGGGACGCGATGCCGTCTGAAAGGTCGGCGGATTGTTGCCCGGCGCACTTTGTGGTAAAGTTTAGAAAATCAACTCTAAACTGTGGCAGGCGGTTTGACCGGCCGCCGATTAATGGGAACCGACAGAGGAAGCCGATGATACACACCGAACCGAGCGCGCAGCCGTCAACTATGGACACGGCTGCTTTTTTAAAGCACATCGAATCCGCATTCCGCCGCATTTTTTCAGACGGTATCGACCTGATGCGATACCTGCCCGAAGACAAATGGCTTGCCTTGAAGCAGGCGGGTTTGCTGTTGCCCTTCCTCGACAAAAAATACGGCGGGCGCAAGGGCAGCCAGTTTGAAATCCAAGAAGTCCTGCGGATTGCGGGGCATTACGGCGTGCCCGTTACGCTGCGTACCGGCATCGAAGGCGCGCTGGTGTTGCAGCCACTGCAAGAGTTCGGCGATGAAGCGCAAGTCGCGCAAGGTTTGGAGATGATTTTCAAAGGCGAGGGCGGCGGTTTGGGTGTTACCGAACCCGAAACCTCCGGCGCGGCGATTGCACGCGAAATGCAGTCCTACTACGAATATATCGACGGACAAACCATTTACGTCAACGCCGCGAAATACTGGCAGGGCAACTCGCAAAGCGACTTCCTCCTCGTTGCCGCCAAAGAGCGCAAAAACGGCAAACTCGCCAAAGTCATCGACCTGCTGCTCGTCCCCAAAACATACATCCGCTGCGAAACCCTCGCATCCGAAGGCTTGCGCGCCGTCCGTTACGCCGTCAACCGCATCGATGCCGAAATGCCTGCAACCGCCGTGATGAAACTCTCCCAGAGCGACGCTGCCGGTTTGCGCGCGTTCCAAAACATCTTTATCCGCAGCCGCCTGCAACTGATCGGCATGACGCACGGCATTATGGAATACATCCTTGAAAATCTGGAACGATACGTCCGCAACGACATCAAATTCGTCGATTACGAACGCCGCGAAATCCGGCGCCGCCATCAGGTTTCCGAGATTCTTTACCGCTACGTCTGCCATTCCGTTTCGCCTGTTGCCCCCGTCGCCCATCAGCTGATGGAGGCGAACATCGTCAAAACCCTCGCCACGGAATACACTTACGCCGCCGCGCAAATGTTGCAAAAACTCTTGGGTGCGAAGGGTTTTGAACGCGGACACACCGCCGGCAATATCGCTATCGACATCCGCCCCTTCACGATTTTTGAAGGCCCGAACGATATGCTTTATGCCGAAATTTACGACCAGTTTGTCCGCGCCACCGCCGAAGAAAAAGAAGCAGGCATGAAGTTGGACAAAAACCAAACCCTGCTCGACCGCCTGCAAACCGATGCCCGCTTTGCCGCCGTCGCCCGCGACTACACTTTGCCTGAAGACATCCGCAGCTTCCTGCAGGAACACACCCTGACCGATGCCTGCGCCCTGCAAAAAGTCTTTATCGGCAAAATCATCGCCCGACTCTTTGTCTTCGTACAGGCGAAACACGAAGACACCGCAGCCTTCCTGCTGAACGACATCCGCAAAGATATATTGGACTGCCGATATTGCGGGTAGCGGGCAAATACGGCGGCAGGCAATGCCGTCTGAAAGGGGAAGTGCCTTCAGACGGCATTTTCGGCGACGACATACGGATTTCGGGCGGTGCAAGAGGCAACGTGCGGCATTCCGCAAAGCCGCCGATTGCGGCGGATGCCGCATTTCGCGCCGCCCCCTTGTGCCGCTTTCCCACTTACCCTATTTGTTCGGAACATATTTATGAAAAAGAGAAAAATACTGCCGCTGGCAATTTGTTTGGCGGCTTTGTCTGCCTGTACGGCGATGGAGGCACGCCCACCCCGGGCAAATGAAGCCCAAGCCCCCCGCGCGGTTGAAATGAAAAAAGAAAGCCGCCCCGCGTTTGACGCGGCAGCCGTATTTGACGCGGCAGCCGTACCGGTATCCGACAGCGGGTTTGCCGCCAATGCAAATGTCCGCCGTTTTGTGGACGATGAAGTCGGGAAAGGGGATTTTTCCCGGGCGGAATGGCAGGATTTTTTTGACAAAGCGGCTTACAAGGCGGACATCGTCAAGATTATGCACCGCCCCTCCACATCGCGTCCGTGGTATGTGTTCCGCACGGGAAATTCGGGCAAGGCGAAATTTCGCGGCGCGCGCCGGTTTTATGCGGAAAACCGCGCGCTTATCGATGATGTGGCGCAAAAATACGGCGTGCCTGCCGAACTTATCGTGGCGGTTATCGGGATTGAAACGAATTACGGCAAAAATACGGGCAGTTTCCGTGTGGCGGACGCATTGGCGACCTTAGGCTTTGATTACCCCCGCCGCGCCGGGTTTTTCCAAAAAGAATTGGTCGAGCTTTTAAAGCTGGCAAAAGAAGAAGGCGGCGATGTTTTCGCCTTTAAAGGCAGCTATGCGGGCGCAATGGGGATGCCGCAATTTATGCCTTCGAGCTACCGGAAATGGGCGGTGGATTATGACGGGGACGGACATCGGGACATATGGGGCAACGTCGGCGATGTCGCGGCATCGGTTGCCAATTATATGAAGCAGCACGGTTGGCGCACGGGCGGGAAAATGCTGGTGTCTGCAACATTGGCGCCGGGTGCGGATGTTCAGGCAATCATTGGCGAAAAAACCGCCCTGACGCGGACGGTGGCGGATTTGAAGGCGTACGGCATCATCCCCGGCGAAGAGCTTGCAGATGATGAAAAGGCGGTTTTGTTCAAACTGGAAACCGCACCGGGCGTGTTTGAATATTATTTGGGCTTGAACAATTTTTATACGGTATGGCAGTACAACCACAGCCGGATGTATGTAACGGCGGTCAGGGACATTGCCAATTCGCTTGGCGGCCCGGGATTGTAATGTTTTTTAAAATGCCGTCTGAACCACGTTTCGGTTCGGACGGCATTTTTGCATCCTTTTATGGGGATTTCCCGCATCAGGGCGGTATTCGGGGCGAATCCCGCTTCAGACGGCATTGCCGGTCAAGGCTTGTCCGAAGGAGGATGTCCCTGTTCTTTGGCGGGCGGGAGGAAAAGTATGCAGGGATTGCTTTTAATCTGATTCCAAAAACTTTTAATCAGATTGCGGATGCTGCCGATTTTCGTGCCGCGCGAGCGCAGGGCGACGAAGAGGGCGAGGCTGAAGCTGACGCAGAGGTTGACCAGGCCGATGGCGAGGACGCTGAAAATGCCGAGTACGAACGTGCCCAAACCGACGTTGCCGCTGACGGCGGCATAGCCGAGGTTGGCGGAGGAAAAGGCGACGTGGCGGATGTCCAGCGGCAGCCCGAGGAGGTGTCCGAAATAGCCGGTCATACCCAAGAGCATCCCGAAGATGAAGTTGCCGACCAGCGAGCCGTAGTGTTTGTGGATGTAGGCGGCGAGGACGCGGCGGGGCCCGGGGCGCATGATTTTACGCAGCAAGGGGTTGAAGGGCAGGCGTTGGCGCAGGTTGAGGTAGTCGGCGCGGTTGTCGAAAAAACCTGCGATGATGCCGGAGCAGAACAGCCACAGACCTGCAATGGCGGCATACCACAGCGTCGGGTAAGCGATGATGTCTATGGATTTGAACTGGTAGGCGGCGGTGTGGGCATCGAGTATGGGCAGCCGGTACAGATGGGCATAGCCGAACGATATGGCGCACGCCAAAAGGATGGCGATGGAAACGTTGCCGAAGACGGCGACACTTTGGGAGCGGCATACGTCGATGAGGAGCTTGGCGAGTTTGTTGTCCACCGCTTTGCCGCCTTCGTTGAGATCGACCTGTTCGGCAAAGCTGGCGGCAGTCATCGCGGGCTGCTTGGTGGCGACGGTGCAGTGCAGCATATGGATGATCATAAAGCCGATGCCGTAGTTGAACCCAGCCGACAAGGAAGTGAGGAAGGGGCTGAGGCCGAGTGAGCCGATGCGGATTTTGAGCAGCGCCATTAGGGCGATGATGATGCCGCCGCCTGCCGCCGAGTAGAACATTTTGAAATATTCTTTGCGGTTGCGGGTGATGTAGTGTTCGCCGTGGTGGCTTTTGTTTTCGGTAATGCTGCGGGCGAGCATACGGATGCTGCTGCGGCGCAGGTGGCGGGTGCTGTATTGTTCGACCGCCGCGTAGATGAGGGAGTTCATCAGCGCGATGGTCAGGCGGTTGCTGTTGCCGGCGCCGGTTTGGATGTCGGTGAGCAGCTTCAGACGGTCTACGGTCTGCCGGAGCCGTTCGAGCAGGTGGGCGACTTTGACCGACGAACCGGAGCCGGCGCCCGTCCCTTTGCGGCGCAAATAGTCAATCTGGCTGAAACATTGGTCGAACATCACTTCGAGGTGGGCGGTGTCGTAAGGCGTGGTGCCGTTGCGGTAGTGTTCGACCAGTTTGGCGGTTTCGCGTTGGAGGGCGACGAAGGAAGAATCGGCTTCCAGCAGGCGCGGGGCGATGCGGATGAGGTCGGGTTCGATGGCTTCGGATGCCGTCCAGACAGACAGCATTTCGATGGCGCGCAAACGCGCATCGGCAAGGCGGATGCCCGCCGTCTGCAATTTGGACGGCTCGGCGTGGCTCCGGATGAGTTCGTATAAAACCAGCCATTGGCGGATATTGAGCGTTTGCAGCCATTTGTCGTCGTTTTCGGAATGGAAAAGATAAAGGAAGACTTCGCCCAAGTTGGCAAAATCTTTATATGACGGGCTGAAGCGTTCGTAGATGCGTATGCCCATTTCCCGGGCAAAGCTGTGGCGCGAGAAGATGCCGAGTTTGATGAGTGCCGGATAAATGTGTATTTGCGCGAGCCAAATGTAAAAACACCGGCTGAAGCGGGACAGTAATTCCCTGTCTTGTTTGAATGTGTCGATAATCAGGTCGAAACGTTCCCCCGCACATTTTTTGCCGCCACGGCGCAAAAATTTAATCAGTGCGTTGAGGACGTTGACAAAATCGGTATGTCCCAAGCTTTCCGAAAGCAGGGGGCGCAGGTTTTGAGGGGTAATTTTCTTCATATCAGCCATTGTACCGCATCGGCAATCCGGCGTTAAACGCCCCGATAGCGGGGAGGGCGCGCCTGCGGTGGGCGGCGCATTTTCCGCCGGTTTGAAATCAAACTATATTAATGATATAATAAATATCGATAAATCAATCTGATAGAATAATCCGTATTGATTTTTAATTTTTTCGATTATAACAATTTCGGCCGGTTTGTGCATTTCGTCATCCGGAAGCCGGTATTTTACCGGCAGGTTTTGACCGCTTTGCCCGATGACCGGGTTTGTCTGTTTTTAACAAAGGAGTGAGAAGGTTTGTCCCTGTCTGAATTTATAGAACGCCGAACGTCATTTAATCCGATGGTTATTTTGACGACTTTGTTTTTTGTGTGTGTTTTGGTGGTATTGGTTTTAACCGTGCCGGATCAGGTGCAGATGTGGCTCGATCGGGCAAAAGAAGTCATTTTTACCGAGTTCAGCTGGTTTTATGTTTTAACGTTTTCCATTTTTCTGGGTTTCCTGCTGATACTCTCGGTCAGCAGTTTGGGAAACATCAGGCTCGGACGGGATGAAGATGTGCCGGAATTCGGCTTCCTGTCGTGGCTGGCGATGCTGTTTGCGGCCGGGATGGGCGTGGGTCTGATGTTTTTCGGCGTGGCAGAGCCGTTGATGCATTATTTTTCGGACATTACGGCCGGCACGCCGGAACACAGGCAGCAGCAGGCATTGCTGCACACGGTGTTCCATTGGGGCGTTCACGCTTGGTCGGTGTACGGTACGATTGCATTGGCTTTGGCTTATTTCGGTTTCCGCTACAAGCTGCCGCTTGCCCTGCGTTCTTGTTTTTACCCCCTGTTGAAAGAAAAAATTTCCGGAAGGTTCGGCGATGCCATTGATATTATGGCGTTGCTTGCTACTTTTTTCGGCATCATCACCACATTGGGGTTCGGGGCTTCGCAACTGGGCGCCGGATTGCAGGAAATGGGCTGGATTGCCGAAAACAGCTTCAGCGTGCAGGTTTTGATTATCGCCGCCGTCATGTCCCTCGCCGTCGTTTCGGCAATATCCGGCGTGGGGAAGGGCGTGAAGGTGTTGAGCGAGTTGAACCTGGGCCTTGCGTTTTTGCTGCTGTTTTTTGTTTTGGCGGCGGGACCCACTGTTTACCTGTTGTCGGCATTCGGCGACAACATAGGGAACTACCTCGGAAATCTGGTGCGCCTCAGTTTTAAAACTTATGCGTACGAACGGGAACACAAGCCGTGGTTTGAATCTTGGACGGTGCTTTATTGGGCGTGGTGGTGTTCTTGGGCGCCGTTTGTGGGTTTGTTTATCGCGCGCATTTCAAAGGGGCGCACCATCCGCGAGTTTGTCTTCGGGGTTTTGCTCATCCCCGGCCTGTTCGGCGTTTTGTGGTTTACCGTCTTCGGCAATACGGCGATTTGGCTGAATGACGGGGTTGCGGGGGGAATGCTCGAAAAGATGACCTCCTCTCCGGAAACGCTGCTTTTTAAATTCTTTAATTACCTCCCCCTGCCCGAATTGACGAGCATCGTCAGCCTGCTGGTCATTTCTCTGTTTTTTGTAACTTCTGCCGATTCCGGGATTTATGTCCTGAACAATATTACCTCTCGGGACAAAGGCTTGAGCGCGCCACGGTGGCAGGCGGTTATGTGGGGCGTGCTGATGTCTGCCGTTGCCGTTTTGCTGATGCGCTCGGGCGGACTCGGCAACCTGCAGTCTATGACCCTGATTGTTTCCCTGCCGTTTGCCCTGCTGATGCTGATAATGTGTTTCAGCCTGTGGAAAGGCTTGAGTGCGGATAAGAAATATTTTGAGACCCGGGTTAACCCTACCAGTGTATTTTGGACGGGCGGCAAGTGGAAAGAACGGCTGGTGCAGATAATGAGCCAGACGCAGGAGCAGGATATTTTAAAATTCCTCAAACAGACTGCATCGCCCGCTATGCACGAGTTGCAACGGGAGCTTTCGGAAGAATACGGCTTGAGCGTCCGGGTCGATAAAATGTTTCATCGGGACGAGCCCGCAATCGAGTTCGTCATTCGGAAAGAGACGATGCGCGATTTTATGTACGGGATTAAGTCTGTCGGGCAGGATGTATCCGACCAGTTGATTAACGACGGCAAGCTGCCGCATATCCGGCATCAGACAACTTACAAACCCTACGCTTATTTTTTCGACGGGCGCGTCGGGTACGATGTGCAGTATATGAACAAGGACGAGCTGATTGCCGACATTTTGAAAAACTACGAACGTTATTTGATGTTGTTGGATGATGTCGGTCAGGAACTGATGGCGCACGAGCAGGTGGAATTGGCAGAGTAAATGCCCTCCCTCCGGTGTTTGTCAAAAAAATGCGGTGAATCAGATTCACCGCATTTTTTTGCCGGACGGGGCTTCGGACGGCACGGCGTTCATTTGTTTCCGTCAAACTGCTCCTTCAACACCCGTTTCAATACCTTGCCCGTAGCGTTGCGCGGCAGCCCGTCTTTAAAGTGGATTTGTTTGGGGATTTTGAAATTTGCCAGCACGGTACGCAGGTGGCGGCGGATTTCGTTCTCGCCCAAATCCATACCTTCCTTCAATTGGACGAAGGCGACGATTTCCTCGTCGGCATAACGGTCTTTCACGCCGATGACGGCGGCGGCTTCGACGGCATCGAGTTTGTAGATTTCTTCTTCAATCTCGCGCGGATAGACATTTTGACCTTTGGAAATAATCAAATCTTTTTTGCGGTCGACGATAAAGATAAAGCCGTCTTCGTCTATGGTAACGAAATCGCCCGTTTTCAACCAGCCGTTGACGATGGTTTCATCGGTGGCGGCAGGCATATTGAGGTAGCCCCGCATCACCGAACCGCCCCTGACGATCAGTTCGCCCACTTCGCCGCGCGGCACTTCGACCAATTCTTCATCGACGGCTTTGGCTTCCAAACCGGGCAGGGGGATGCCGACGCTGCGGGCTTTTTGCCTCTCGGGCGTATTGACGGCGACGACGGGAGAGGCTTCGCTCAGTCCGTAGCCTTCCAGCAATTTGGCGCGGGGGAACTTGGCTTTGAAATCGAGGATGGTTTGTTCCGCCAAAGGCGCGCCGCCGCTGATAAACAGGCGAATGCGGTTGAACCATCTGAAATACCAAGGGATTTTCGCCTTGCTCATCGCGGTGTAAATCGCGGGTACGCCCAAAAACACGGTCGCGCGTTTGAGCAGTGTCTGTTTCAAAACGTTGGAAAACGGAAAAACGGATTTGACCAAAATAATCGAACACGCCATATAAATCGGCAGCAGCACCATAGCCGTCAGCGTGAAGCTGTGGAACATCGGCAGGAAAACGATAAAGCGGTCGCGCTTGGAAATTTTAAAGATGCGTTCGATGCCGTTCAGGTTGGCGAACAGGTTGGCGTAACTGATTAGCGCGCCTTTGGGATGCCCCGTCGTGCCGGAGGTGTAGATGATGTGTGCCAAATCATTTATCCGGGGTTGGCGGCCCAAGTCGGGTTTTTCGGGGAAGCGGCGCACGTCTTCAAAAAAGGCATCGCCTTCCGCCGTTTCGCCGGTCGGACGGCTTTTGTCCGTCCAAATGATTTTTTCGACGGGCGTTTGCGCCTTCAAGCCCGCCAATTCTTTTGACAGGCCGGCCGAGGCGAACAGGAAGCGCGCCTTGCAGTCGTTCAGGATATACGCGTATTCGCTGTTTTTCAAAAATGTGTTCATCGGTACGGCGACCGCGCCGATGGCGGAGATGGCGAAATAGGCGGTAATAAATTCTGTGGAATTGGAAACCGCCAGCGCGACCGTGTCGCCGAACTTCACGCCGATATTTTGCAGATACGCCGCGACGGCTTCGGCCTCCTGCTTGAGCGCGCGGTAGGCGGTTTTTTCCTTGCCGTCGAACACTGCCGTGCCGTTTCCGTTTTTGCGGCAGGCGGCGGCGAGCATTTCGTAGAAATTGGCATAAGTCCGGTTCATGAAACTTCCTTTATGGTTGCGGACGGAGAACGCCCTCATTTGAAAACAATATGCCGTCTGAAAACGGAAGGCGGCAGTTTATCATCTTTGCCTTCAGACGGCATATCAAACGCCGCCTTTGCGCCGTATGCCGGAGGTTCGCCTGCGTCCTTCCGATGCCTGAGGCGAATGCCGGTTGCGTCCGGCAAACCGTGCGCGGGGTGGCTATGCCGTCTGAAGCAATATGAAGGTATGCGTTTCAGACGGCATCCCCCTGTTGCGGAAATACCGTCCGCCTCCTGTCCGATTATTGCCTGATTGCAGCGGAGCGGACGAGTTCTTCGAGGCTGTCGGCGAGCATTTCCGCCGCGCGCCGGTAGCCTTTGGCGGAGAAGTGTACGCCGTCTTTGGCGGCCCATCCTTGGTTGAGCCAGTTTTTCATGCTGCATATGCCGCCCATGGCGTTTTGCCAAGACCAGAACATCGTCTGCCCCTGACGGGCGACGCGCCGCTGCATCTGTTGGACTTCGGTCAGGCGGACGGGGCGTGTGCCGCATACGCCGAGCGTGTTTTTCAGGGATTCGGGTGCGCCGATGATGAGGATGCCGGCGGCAGGCAGGCTGTCGCGGATTTGGCGGACGGTATCCAGCCATTTTTGTTCGGTGTCGGCAATGTCGATGTTGTTGTTGAAAGCTTCGTTGGTGCCGTAGGAAAGGATAACCAAATCGGCGCCGGTTTGGGCGAGGTCGTTCATACGGTCGGCACGCCATTTCGACCACTGGGTTAATTGTGCGCCGTTGATGCCCATCGCGGAAACGGTAATGCCGCCGGCGGGATTTTCGATGTTGATGAAGCCGATGTCCCACGGCATTTCGGTGTGTATGGTCAGGGGCAGTGCCGCGCCCGTATCCAGTACCTGCCAGCCGCCGCCGTTGGCGGAGACGGTGTTGCCGTTGACGGTCAGGGTTTGTTCGGCAAGCAGGGGTTTGGCAAACAGGGAAACGCGCTGCTTGCTTGCTATGCCGTCCGATGCGGTCAGGGTCATGCTGCCGCCGCTGCCGGTGTGGGCGAGGATGCCGCCGAGCGGGAAGTCTCCGGTGTTGTTCCTGCTGGTGAGGCTTTGCCAGTTACCGTTGTGCCGGACGGCCGCCATGCGCTGCCCTTTGACGTTGGCGGGGTAAACCCAGCCTATGCCGCCGTCGCCCCAAGTTTTTTGCAGGCGTTTGCGCAGGCTGTCGGTAAAGAAGTCGCCGGCGGTATGCGAGTCGCCGATTTGCAGGATACGGAAGGTCTCGCCGCTGCCTTGTGCGACGGATTGGAGTTTTTTCATCCAAGGCGAGGCGGAGGCGTTGCCGTAGTCGGTCAGCAGCCCGTTTGTATCGGTGTAGGGGGCGGACGGGGAAACGGTAACGGTGTCGAGGCTGACGGAGGCGACAGGTAGGGCTTCTGCCTGCGTGGCGGCGAATAGGGCGGAAAATGCGATGAGGTGTTTGGGGTTCATGGCTGTGTACTTGATGGTTGCGTACTTGGTTCAAAAACGATTTTTTCCATTATTTTTGCCGCCAGCAGTTTTTGTCCTTCGGCGGTAAAGTGTATGCCGTCCTTGCTGCGGTAGCGGACGGGTTTGCCGTTGACGTTGACGGAGTCGGTGTAGCGGTCTTTCCCGCCGCTCAGGGTGTGCGTGGTGGGAATCAGGATGATTTTGCCTTTCAAATGTTCCGAAAGCAGTTTGTCTAGGTAGCGCATCTGTCCGTCGAGCTTGGCTTTTTTCATGTAGGGGATGCCGAGCCAGACGACTTGGACGCGGTGCGTGTGTGCGGCTTCAAGGATGCGGTCGACACGTTTCAGGTATTCTTGCGCCCATTCGTCGGAAGCGAATTTGAGATAGAGTTTGCCGACGGGGAAATCCCACGGGTCGTTCGGTCCGAGGAAGACGGCGAGTACGCTGATTTCGGGATGTTTTTGCAGGGTTTCTTCAATCGTTTTCGGCCAGTCGAAGAATGAGGGGTAGGACAGCCCCGTGCTTTGTTTGCTGAGGTTGACGGATTCGATGCCGTATTGCTGTTTCAGGCTTTTTTGCACGAAGGGGGCAACGCCCTGCATCAGCGAGTCGCCGACAAAAAAGACTTTGTCGCCGCTGCGGACGGCGGCGGCTTCGGTGTCTTGTTTCCATTCTGTTTCACCGGTTTGAGGGACGGCTTCGGATGCGGCGGCTTCAGACGGCATATCTGCCGAACCGCCGTCTTGAGCCGTCGGCGGCGTTTCGCCGGACAGGAAGGCTTTGATGCCGTCTGAAAGGGCGTAGGCGTTTTCTTGCAACGCCGCACCGCTCCGCCACCATCCGTAGGCGGCAAGCGGTTCGAGCGGGCTGTTGCGGTGGTAGGTCTGCTGCCAGTAGGCGTTGATGGGGTTTTGGCTGAACCACACGGCAATCAGGGCAGACATCAGTATGGAGGAGAAAAGGGAAAGAAAGTTTTTCATGTCCAAACCCTTAAAAATTGGCATAAATAAAGCCGGGTATCCCCGAGGGGGCGAGGACGATAATCAGCAGCAGGACGGCGGAAACGGGGATAAACCACAGCCACATCGGGATTTTTTCCAAACCTTTGACCGCGCCGTCGAAAGCGCGTTGCAGGTAAGGGTAGAGCAGCATCACGGATGCAAACGAGGCAAGCAACAGCATGTTTGCCTGTTGCGGCGCATTCCAGCCGTTGGCATTGGCAAAGAGGGCACTGAAAACTGCGCCTGCATCGTCGGGATTTGCGGTATTGAAGACGACAAAGCTAAGGCAGACGAAATGGAAGGTAATGAGCCATGAGAGCGGCGCGAAGTATTTCAGACGGCATAGCGCGTCGCGTCCGAAATAGCGGTCGCCCGTGTTGAGCAGCACCAGTGCCGTGCCGTGCAGCGCGCCCCAAATGAGGAAGTTCCAGCCGTAGCCGTGCCAGATGCCTGAGAGCACCATTGCCGCCATCAGGTTGAGCTGTGTCCGTAAAAAGCCTTTTTTGCTGCCGCCCAAGGGGATGTAGATGTAGTCGCGTATCCAGGTGGAAAGGCTGATGTGCCATTTGTCCCAAAATGCGCGGATGTTTAAAGCACGAAGCGGTGCGGAGAAATTTTTGGGCAGCCTAAAGCCCAGCAGCATCGCCATGCCGATAACCAAATCGGAATATCCGGAAAAGTCTAAAAAGAGTTGGAAGGTATAGCCGTACACGCCGCCCAATACGCCCCAGCCGTCGAATTGGGCGGGATTTTCAAATACGGGCGACACCCAGTTTTCCGCCAGCATCCCCGCCAGCCACCATTTTTTGGCAATACCCAGCAGAATCAGGGAAACGGCGAGTGCGGGGCGGACGGGCGAACGCGCTCGGCGGGTACGGATTTGCGCCAATGCGCCTGCCTGCTCGCCGTCTGCGCTTTTGAATGCGGCGGCGCGGATAATCGGGCCGGAGGTAACGGTGGGGAAAAAACTCAGGTGCAGCAGCAGCTCGTGCCAGCTGAAACGCGCGGCGTGCGGGGCGCGGAAGCAGTAAACCAGATAGGCGAGCGACTGGAAGGTGTAATACGAAAGCCCCAGCGGCATCAGGATGTCGATTGCGCCGCCTTTTCCGGCATATTGGGCAATCATCGGGCGGAAAAAGTCGAAATATTTGAAAAAGCCCAAGACGGTCAGCGAGGCGGCAATGCCGCACCCCAGCCAGAAACGGCGCGTATTTTCGCGATCGGAACGGAGCAGTTCGCCCAAAAGGTACACGCAGGAGGAATAAAGGACGATGATTGCCGCAAATACAGGGCCGATATGGTAGAGCCAGCCCATACCGGCAGCCAAAAGCAGCAGGTTTTGGACGGACGGGTATTTCGCCAAGCCCCAGTAAATCGGCAGGAAGGCGAGAAAGAACAGTGCGAACTCGACAGACAGCAGCGGCATAAACCATCCTTGGAACAAAAAATAGGCGTTAAAACACGGCAAAGCCCGTTATTTTAAGCAGGGGTGGATATTTCTTCAATCAAAATGCCGTCTGAAGGGCGGGAGGGGCTTCAGACGGCATCGTGCGGTCAGGTTCGGATATGGCGGTTCAGGTTCAGGCAGACCCACAAACCTGCCGCCGCCGTCAGCATACCCGCAACGCCGATGCAGGAAATGCCCGAGTATTGCGTAACCCAATGCCCCAGCAGCGCGCCGCCGCCGATACCGACGTTGTATAGTGGATTAACAAAAATCAGGACAAGGCAACGAAGCCGCAGACAGTACAAATAGTACGGAACCGATTCACTTGGTGCTTCAGCACCTTAGAGAATCGTTCTCTTTGAGCTAAGGCGAGGCAACGACGTACTGGTTTTTGTTAATCCACTATAAATGCGCCGATTGCCAAGGCAATGATGCTCAACCAGGGTTTTTGCGAAGCGTTCATTGTTGTTGTCCTGATGGGAATTGCCGCCATTATGCGCAAGCGTCCGTATTTTTTCAAACCGCCGCACCGTTTCCGCGTTTGCCCAAGTTCACGCCCCGACTTACAATAACGCCCGTCAGAATGCAGTACCAACGAAAGGAAAAATCATGGAAACCCTTATCCTCGACATCGGCGGCATGAGCTGCGGCGGCTGCGTCAAAAGCGTTACCCGGATATTGGAAGGCGTAAAAGGCGTGGCAAGCGTCGAAGTCAGCCTTGAAAACAAAAGTGCGACCGTCGGATACGACCCCGCGCAAACCGATGCAGGGGCGTTGATTGAAGCCGTTGAAGACGGCGGCTATGATGCCGCGTTGAAATAAAGCGGCAAAAATGCCGTCTGAAGCCTTCGCGCCTCCCAGATGCCGTCTGAAGTACGCTCCGCGCCTTCAGATGGCATTTGATTTAGTTGAACGGGTAGGATGAATTGGTTAAACTTGCGGGCAATAGTGCCTTCAGACAAACAAAATATGCCGAACAAGAAGAAAAAAGCCGCCTTTGCGCGTGCTGCAACGGAGAACGGTGTGCCGGACGTGTCCAACATCAAAAATTCATATGATGATTTGATGTACGAATCCGGCGCATTCTCTCAAACCGCCATCAATAATTTGGAGGCGCGCGCCCGCCTGATGGGTTTGCAGCCCGCGCCCGCCGCCAATGCCAAGGTCTTGGAGCTGGGCTGTTCGATGGGCGGAAACATCATCACGCAGGCACTTTATTACCCGGATGCGGAATTTGTCGGTATCGACCTGTCCGGCAGGCAGGTTGCACAGGGCAACGCCATCATTGAAAAAATGGGCTTGAAAAATGTGCGTCTGGAAGAAAAAGATATTTTGACCATCGATGAGTCATTCGGGAAGTTTGACTATATCATCGTCCACGGCATTTGGTCGTGGGTGCCTGACGCAGTTAAAGACAAAATTTTTTCGATTTGCTGGAACAACCTGACCAAACACGGCATTGCCTATATTTCATACAATGTTTACCCCGGCTGGAAACGGCAGGAGCAGTTGCGCGAAATTATGTACTTTGCCGGCAGGGATGTGCTTGAAGAACCCTTGGAAGCGCGGACGCGGAAAGGCTTGGACGCGCTCAAGGCGCTGGCGGAAATTTTGGAAAACGACAAGGGCTTGGACGGCGGCGGCAAACTTCCGGCGATTCAAAAAATATTGAATCATAATTTTTATTACATCGCACACGAATATATGGAGGCGTTTAACGACCCGATTTACGTCAACGGCTTCATCGAATGGGCTAACCGCCACAGGCTCGCATATATCGGGGATACCAATTTGCACGTGTCTTTTGTTTCTTGGATGGCGGAGCATACGCGGGAGCGGATTCTGGCATTGGCAGGGGACGATTATATTGCCAAAGAATTTTACAGTGATATTTTATCCGACCGCCAATTCCGCCGTTCGCTTTTATGCCGTGAGGAAGTCGGGGATACTGTCAGGCGTGATGAGTCGGTTGCCGTCGAAGTGATAGAAAGTTTGAATTTCCGCCCGGCAAGAGGGGAAACAATCAACTTTGATGAAAACGATATCCTGCTTTCGGGCATACGCGATGTGATGAAAACCGGAGAGGCGTTTAAAACGGAAGATGTTGCGGAAAATCTCGCCCGCCGATTTCCCGGTTTGGAATTTGACCGCATGAAAATCAATTCCCAGCTTTTATTGCAAACCATTCTCGGGCGTTTTTCTGTTTCATCAGACAATGCGGGCAAACCATTTTTTGAAGACCATAAAACCTATGTGCCGGCGCGCTTTACAAACTATGCCGCCGCCTTTGTGGAACACGGCGCGGAAGCGTTTGTCCGGCCTGCCAACCGTTACAACGAAAGCACCCCCTCATTCGGATACGGGCATTTGTACATTATGCGCCAATTGTCGCGGCCGACGAGCAAACAGGCATTGATTGAAACGGTTGCCGAAAACTTGAACATCGTCAGCACCACGCCCGACGGTTTGACATTCCATCCGCCTGCCGAAGTGTATGTGGAAGAAATATTGGCAGACTTGGCAGACAGGCATTTTCTCGTTTCGGCGGATTGACGGGCAAGTCCCGGCGGCAATCCGTCCGATATATTTTCAGACAGGAAAGACACACACTGCGAAAAGCGGTGCACGACACATATGAACCAGACATTTACCTTGCCCGATACGCGCCCGTATCCCCAAAATCCGATTAAAAACCACCTGCTGCTCAATGCCTACCAGTTGGCGCATAATTCTTCCCAGGCTTCGCGCAAACTCTCGTCCGGCCAACTTCAAACCGAAATCAGGGGAATGCTTGAGCAAAACCACTATATCAACCTTTCCCTCGCGCTGACGATGTCGCCCGATGCCGGAACTTATGCCGCGCTGCTTTCCAGTGTGAACGCGGTACTCGATTGCGAGAAAGAAGGCGAAGTGCAGTGGTTCGCCCTGCCGGTCGTGCTGGTGTCCGGCTGCAAAAAAGAACGTGCAATCGAGATGAAGCTGCCGACGGAGGCATTGTTTGCCTGCCTGCAAAACTATCCGCACCTGCGCGCGTTGACGCAAGAGACGCAATGGCTGCCTTATCTTGTGCATTCTTCCGATTTGAGCGCGGTCGCGCCGGATGAGTGGTGGCGTGCCAAACAAAATACCGAAGCGGCGGCGCAACACTTGCGCCGTTTCGCCCCGCGCCCTTTGCTGTTGCCCGAAGGGCAGTCCGTCCACGTCGTTTACGCGCTGGGTTTCGGCAGCGGCAAAGTTCAGACGGCATTGGGTCAGAACCTTCTTCAGGCAGGTCTGCCCCTGATGCAGGTATGGCAGGAAAATCTTGCATCGGAAGGCGTTACGCTGTTTGCCAATCCGCTTTCCCCGGATTCTCCGGTACGCGCGCTTTCAGACGGCAGCCACACGCGCCAACGTATGGCGATGGATGTGTTTGCGGCAAACGCGATACGCGCCGTCCGTATGCAGAGTCCGCGCGTCGGCGTGGTCGCTGCGGCAAAGGCGGGCGGACAGATTTTATTCGGGTTTAATGCGACCGACGGCGCGTTTGAAGTCGTGCCGCAGGTGTTTTCGTGGCAGCTTTCCTTTACCGACAACATCGCCGTCATCCAGCAAAATTTCCTCGACCTGATGGCGGAGTGCCGCGTGGAACACGTTTACCTGTTGCACAATCCCTTGGGCGAACAGGAAAGCATCCCGAGCTATGCGGAAGCATTGAAACGGGAAGGGCACAATCCGTTTTTCAGCGCATAGTGATTTGTAGTAGTGATAGGCTTTCTCATTTATATAATAAATCAAAATAAAGAGCACAACACTTTTTCATTCTGTGTTGTGCCTTGAGTGAAACGAAAGGATGAATTATAAATATGAAGATTGTAATTGCACCGGATTCGTTTAAGGAAAGCTTGACAGCTCAACAGGTAGCTGAAGCAATAAAAAGAGGCTTCCAACAATCGATAGCAGATGTGGAATGTCTCCTCTGTCCTGTCGGTGATGGGGGAGAAGGCACTGTAGATGCTATCCGACATTCTCTTGACCTAGAAGAAAAATGTCTCCAAGTGACAGGACCTTTTGGACAAAAAGAAGTCATGCGCTATTTTCAAAAAGAACAACTAGCCCTATTCGAAGTTGCTGATTTGGTTGGTCTTGGAAAAATCCCGCTAGAGAAACGAAATCCATTACAAATCCAAACTCGTGGTATTGGAGAATTGATTCGCCACCTCATTAGTCAAGAAATTAAAGAAATCTATATTGGCGTTGGCGGTACGGCCAGTAATGATGGAGGTATTGGGATTGCTGCTGGTTTAGGTTATCAATTTTATGATGAGGATGGAAATGCCTTACCCGTTTGCGGTCAATCCTTACTAAACCTAGCTTCTGTTTCAACAGAAAATCGCTATGAAATTCCTGAAGATGTTCACATTCGTATTTTAGCAGATGTTGTGAGTCCCTTATGTGGACACCAAGGTGCGACCTATACGTTTGGCAAGCAAAAAGGGTTGGATTCTACTATGTTTGAGGCCGTAGATCAGGCAATACAAGATTTTTATGAAAAAGTCTCCCCTGCAACATTAAAACTTAAAGGAGCAGGAGCTGGTGGAGGCATCGCTGGTGGTTTGTGCGCCTTTGCTCAGGCAAGTATCGTATCTGGAATTGACACCTGCCTGGACTTGATTGACTTTGATAAGAAAGTGTCAGATGTTGACTTGGTTATCGTTGGTGAAGGAAGACTAGATCGTCAAAGTTTAGCAGGGAAAGCGCCTATTGGTGTAGCAAAAAGAACCCCTGTCGGAGTTCCTGTTGTCGCTATTTGTGGCAGTCTCGTTGAAGATTTGCCTTCCCTGCCATTTGAAAATATCCAAGCTGCCTTTTCTATTTTGGAGAAAAGTGAACCTTTAGAAGATAGTTTGAAAAATGCCAGCCTCTATTTGGAGCATACGGCTTCTAATATTGGACACTTATTAAATATGCCTAAGATTTAGCCAAACCATTTCTTCCAGATGGATGTTTTGGCTGGTTCTGCCTTATGCGGTTACGATTAACCGACCGATGCCGTCTGAAAGGGTTTCCGCTTCAGACGGCATCGCGCCGGAACAGGGAGGGGATATGAAAAAACCGAAAATCCTTTTTGTCTGCCTCGGCAACATCTGCCGTTCGCCGATGGCGGAATACATTTTGCGCCGCCGCGCCGCCGAAGCGGGCATTCCCCTTGAAGCGGACAGCGCGGGGACATCGGGCTGGCACGACGGCGAAGATATGCACCGCGAGACGGCAAAGATATTGAAAAAACACGGTATCGATGCTTCAGGCTTTACCAGCCGCAAAATCCGCCAAAGCGATGCGGCGGCGTTTGACTGCATCATCGCGATGGACGGCAAGAATTTGTCCGAATTGGAAAGAACCTTCGGCAGGCGGCCGGAAAAAATATTCAAGCTGACCGACCTGATACCCGAAAGCGGTTACGACCATGTCCCCGATCCGTGGTATACGGGCGATTTTGAAGAAACCTTCAGGCTTGCGGATGCGGGCTGTCGGGCATTGTTGGAAAAGATTTCCAAATAAAGCAATTGAATACAAATATAAAACCGCCTCCTGCCGTATCGGTTGTTCAGACGGCATAAACAGAGAATTTATGAAAACAAATTTCAAACAGAAAATTATCGAACAGGCACGCAGCGAAGGCTTGCAGGTAACCGCTTTGCGCGAGCAGGTATTAGATATTGTCTTGCAGCAAAGCGGCGTGATTAAAGCCTACAACGTCTTGTCGCAGATGCAGCAGCAAAGCGAGGGCGTGCTTGCACCGCCTACCGCCTACCGCGCCCTTGATTTTTGGGCGGAGCAGGGCGTTTTGCACAAAGTGGCGGCGGTCAACGGCTATATTTTGTGCAGCCACGCGCAGCACGAGTGCGACGACCATTGCCACGACCACGAAGAAGCCGAAGCGCACCACAGCGCGTTTATTTTGGTCTGCACCGAATGTGGCACGGCGGACGAGCAAACCCTGAGCCACGAGTGGGCGGCACTGCGCGCAGGCGTTGCCGAAAGCGGCTTTGCGCTGAAAGAAGAACACGTTGTTTTAACCGGGATTTGTAAAAAATGTCAGCAGTAATCGGTGGTTTGCATTGATAATAAGCCTTTCGAAAGGAGCAGATAATGAAACCGTCTCTTTTGTTGCAAAGCAGAAAGAAAGAAATATTGGCAGTTTTCGGGAAATATCCATTGATTTGCAATCCAAGGGTATTCGGTTCGGTTTCTCGCGGAGATGATACGGAAAACAGCGACATTGATTTGTTGGTGGATGCAAAAACAGGGACAACATTATTGGATTTGGGCGGGCTGCAAGAGGAATTGCAGAAACTCTTGGGCATAAAGGTCGATTTGCTGACACCCGATGACATCTCGGCCCACTTTAGAGATAAGGTGTTGACTGAGGCTGTCGCATTATGAAAATGCAGAAAGAATTGTCGGTCTATTTGAAACAGATATTGCAGGCAGCGCAATATATCCGGCTATATACCGACAAAATGGATTATGGGCAATTTTCTGCCGACACAAAGACTGTGCAGGCAGTCGTTTTTAATTTGTTCCTTATCGGTGAAAACGCAACCCATATCCTTAAATCGTATCCGGAATTTGCCGAGGAAACCAAATATTTGAATTGGATAGGGATGAGGGGGTATTGCGCAATAGGATTGCCCATGGCTACTTTGAAATGAACCTGTCTGTCGTTTGGGAGACGGTTTTGAACGTCATACCGGCGATGTCAGCCGATATATCGAATTTGCTGGAACAATTGTCAATTGATGAAGAACATGATAACAGCTGCCATCACTTTTAACATTATTTAATCATTTAAAACACCCTATCTTCAAATTTTAAAGTGGGACATCACATAGAAATGAAAAAAACCAAAGTCCACCTGATTTCAGGTTTTCTGGGAACAGGCAAAACCACCGCGCTCAAAAGCCTGATGGCGCAAAAAGACCCGAACGAAAAATGGGTCATCATCGTCAACGAGTTCGGCGAAATCGGCATTGACGGCGCGGTATTGAGCGACAACGGCATCCCTGTGGCAGAAATCGCCGGCGGCTGTTTGTGTTGCACCGCCGGCCCGCAAATGGGCGTAACCGTGCAGAAAATGCTGCGCGACGCCAAGCCCGACCGCCTGATGATTGAAGCAAGCGGACTGGCGCACGCCGCCAGTGTCATTGATGAACTGAAAACCAAACCGCTGGACAGCCTTTTGGAAATCGGCGCAGTCTTTACCGTCGTCGATCCGCGCCAGTTCATCAACCCCGATTACGCGCAGCAGGCATTGTATAAAGACCAAATCGGCATCTGCGACGTATTGGTTGCCAGCAAAACCGATTTATGCACCCCCGAACAGCTTGCCGAATTTCACGACAAAGCCGCAAAACTGTTCCCGCCCAAGGCTAAAGTGGTCGAAGTTCAAAACGCACAACTCGATATCCAATGGCTTGACATCCCCGTCATCGAAAAATCACGCTACCGCCTCAAAGCCCTGCCGGACAACACGATGGGCTTCCAGTCGCAAGGTTTCACATTCCCCGCCGGACGCGATTTCGACGGTGAAAAATTGACCAACTTCTTCAATGATTTGCCCAATATGACCGAAGGACTCGTCCGTGCCAAAGGCGTGTTCCAAGTATTGGGAACGTGGGTGTGGCTCAACTGGGTGGACGGGCAATGGGGTGCGAACCAAGTGTCTTGGCGGCGCGACTCGCGTTTTGAATTGATTGCCAAATCGTTTGATGCGGATTTAATCGAACAAAAACTCAAAGACGCATTGGAATAGCGTTAACGAGCCTTCAGACGGCATAGGAAATGAAAATGCTGTCTGAAGGTCTGAGGAGGACGGGATGAAACCCAAATTCAAAACCGTTTTAACCGCGCTGCTTTTGGCGGTTTCCCTGCCGTCTATGGCGGCAACCCATGTTTTGATGGAAACCGATATGGGCAATATCCGTTTGGTTTTGGACGAATCCAAAGCCCCCAAAACCGTTGCTAATTTCGTGCGCTATGCCCGAAAAGGCTTTTACGACGACACCGTTTTTCACCGCGTTATCGACGGTTTTGTTATCCAGGGCGGTGGATTGACCGAGGACTTGGCACAAAAGGCAAGCGATAAGGCCGTTGCCAACGAATCCGGCAACGGCTTGAAAAACACCGCCGGCACCATCGCCATGGCGCGGACGACAGCCCCCGATTCCGCCACCAGCCAATTCTTTATCAATCTGGCGGACAACGCTTCGCTCGACTACAAAAACGGACAATACGGCTATACCGTTTTCGGCAGGGTCGAAAGCGGCATGAACACCGTTTCCAAAATCGCCCGCGTCAAAACCGCCACGCGCGGCTTTTATCAAAACGTACCCGTACAGCCCGTCAAAATCCGTCGCGTTGTTGTCGGGCAGTAACACGCAGACAGACGTTCAGACGGCGTCGCCCGTTTCCCAAAAAACGCCGTTTAAAGTAAAAAAATATTTTAAAACAGACAGTTGATATTGACAAATTCAAACCGAGGATTTTAAAATGCTGCCAACCCAACCCAACCCAACCCAACCCAACCCAACCCAACCCAACCCAACCCAACC